>ENA-OZVY01000556-OZVY01000556.1-human-gut-metagenome-genome-assembly--contig:-NODE-556-length-14688-cov-4.733137_pt1 | contig 14688 bp, 5 predicted proteins | sample MGYA00243453_ERZ654061 | MGnify/ENA primary metagenome ERZ654061 (study PRJEB26926, sample SAMN06165135) | human gut metagenome | biome: ENVO:00009003; feature: ENVO:2100002; material: ENVO:00002003... | reverse complement strand
GGTCTCGTGGGCTCGGAGATGTGTATAAGAGACAGGAAGAAGAGAAACTGGAAAGAAGCATCAGAAAATCAGAGATTCCCGGACTTACGAGGGAAGAGGAGGAAGCACAGCTTGCGAAGGTGGTCGGGATTGCCGAGCAGAATCTGGAACAGGCGAAGGCGGATATCCGGCTGGCGAATGAGGATCTGGCGGATCTGATGGAGACGTACGACGCAAAAGAGGCGGAAGGCCTGGCGCTCTGGAACAACGCGACGGCGAAGCTGAATGCGTACCAGCACGGCATGGCGCGGCTGGAAAAAGCGAGAAAGAAGCCGTATTTCGGGCGGATTGATTTTCAGGATCCGCGGCTTTCGTTTTTAGAGTCCTATTACATCGGGCGCGTCGGCATTTCCGATGAGAAGGCGGAACCGGTTGTGCTGGACTGGCGGGCGCCGATTTCTTCCGTCTATTATGAGAACAGCACCGGGCCGTGCAGCTATACGGTGAGTTCAGAGGGTACTTTTTCGATTGATCTGAAAAGAAAGCGGACGTATGAGATTGAAAATGACCATCTGAAAGACTTTTTTGATTCCGATGTGGTAGCGAACGATGAGCTGCTGACAAAGTATCTGGCGAAGAACAAAAAAGCGGTGCTCGGTGAGATCATTGCGACGATCCAGCAGGAGCAGAACCTCATTATCCGCAGATCCCCGAAGACGAATCTGATCGTACAGGGCGTGGCTGGCTCCGGAAAGACGACGGTGGCGATGCACCGGATTTCGTACATCCTCTATAATTACGAGGAGGACTTCCGGCCGGAGGATTTCTATATCATTGGAAGCAACCGCATTCTGCTGAACTACATTACCAGCGTTCTGCCGGAACTCGATGTGTACGGCATCCGTCAGATGACGATGGAGCAGCTTTTCATCCGGCTTCTGTACGAGGACTGGGACGAAGAAAAGTACACGGTACACACCATCGACCGCGCGGATGAGAAAAACAGCATAAAGGGCGGAAGCGGCTGGTTTTTCGATCTGGAAAATTTCTGCCGTACGTACGAGGCAGAGCAGATTCCGCGGGAGCCGGTGCGGCTGGAAAAAACGGGAACATTGCTTCTGGACGCCGAGTATATTGATAACTATTGCAGGGAGCAGTCCACACTTTCCATGGAAGGAAAGATGTGCATGCTGAACGAAATCCTGCTGGCAAAATTTGAGAACGAGGTTTCGGGAAAAGAAGTGACGTTTCCGGCGCGCGAAAAAAAGGCGCTGAAGCGGAAATACGAGAAATATTTTGGAGATGGAAAATGGCGGGGATCCATTTTTGATCTCTATTTACAGTTTCTGGAGCAGCAGGCGGAGAAAGGAAAAGCGGTGGAAGTGCCGGAAAACTCCTTTGATGTCTATGATCTGGCGGCGCTGGCATACCTCTATAAGCGGATCAAGGAAAACGATCCCGTGCGCGAGGCGAGCCATGTGGTCATCGACGAGGCGCAGGATTTCGGGATGATGGCGTACCAGGTGCTTCATTACTGTCTGCGTGACTGTACGTATACCATTATGGGAGATACGTCGCAGAATATCCATTTTTCCTACGGCCTGAACGACTGGGAGGAGCTGAAAAAGCTGATTCTGACCGGCACGTACGATGCGTTCGGCGTTCTGCGGAAGAGTTACCGGAATACGGTGGAGATCTCCGATTTTGCAAACGAGATTCTGCGGCATGGGGACTTTGCGATCTATCCGGTGGAGCCGGTGCTGCGGCACGGAACGGCGGTGCGGAAAGAAGCATTTGACGATGAAGAGGCGCTGCTCGCCGCGGGTGTTCAGACAATCAAGACATGGCAGGCGCAGGGATATGAGACGATTGCCGTTGTATGCCGGGATGAGGCAGAAGCGGCGGATACGGCGCGGAAGCTGAAACAATACGTGCCGGTTGTGGAGGAGGATCTCGAGACGGCAGAGTTCGGCGAGGGCGTGATGGTGCTCCCGGTGGCATATACGAAAGGTCTTGAGTTCGATGCGGTGCTGCTTCTTGATCCGACGGAAGAAAAATATCCTGAAAATGACGGGCAGGTGAAGCTGCTTTACGTGGCGGCGACGCGGGCACTGCATGAGCTGGCGGTGCTGTATACAGGAGAACTGACGGGAATCCTTGCCAAAGAAGCGCCGAAGGGCCGTCACAATCAGGAATTTGCCATGGAGACGCTGACGAAGGCGAAAGAGTATGAGAAGGTTTCGCTGACGCAGAAGGAGGCGCGTGAGGAGAACCGCGCGATCGGCATTCAGGAGATGGACGAGCGGAACAGCCATGGACCGAAACGGATTGTGATCAAGCCGGAGCAGAGGCCGGGAATGGCGCTTGGAAATACAAGCACGACCGGAACAGCGGTGATGGCAAAAGGCAGTACGGCAACGCGGAGGGCTGCGGCAGAAACGGGAGAAGAAATTGCCGCAAAGACAATGCAGCAGCGTGCACCGGAAGGGGTGTCATCTATTTTTGCTGGTGCGGCTTATCATGGAAAGGCAGGCGGCAAAGCGCCGGGAAGCAGACGGAGTGCAGGAACACAGGCAGGAATGCAATATGGAACGGGCATGGCCGGAGTGCAGAGTGCAAAAAGACCAGGCGGAGCAGGTATGGTACCAGGAGAAGCCGAGAAGACGGAGCGCCTGAATACCTCACCTTACGCTTTCGGTGCAATCCCGGAAAACGAGCTGCTGCGCATCAAGGGCCATTCGAAGATCAAGTGTGCGGTGAAATGGGCGAAGAAAGGAAAATCGGCGGTTGAGATTGCCAGCATGTACGGCATTTTACGTATCACCCCGATCACGCCGGAGGTGATCCGCATCAGTTTCGTAAAAGGTGTGACCGCAAAAGTGCAGGACACGTACTGGAAGCCGAAGGCAGACACCGCGTTTCCGTGGAGTGCGAAAGAATCGAAGACGGCGGTTCTGGTCGAGACGGAAAAGCTGCGCGTCATGGTAGAAAAAAAGGACGGCGCGGTGCAGTTCCTGACGCCGGACAACAAACCAATCCTTTCCGAGAAGCGTGACGAGCCGCGCATGATCGACGGCGGCATGACATGGACGTTCTTCGACTGGAGCGGTTCCGAAAAGCTGAAAGCAAAAGGCATTCTTTCGACCGAGTGGCTGGATCTGACCGCGAAGGCGCGCTACGTCTCTTTTGGCGGAAAGCAGGCGCGGATGCCGCTGTTTGTTTCGAACCGCGGCTACGGCATTGCGGCCGCCGCGTCCCGGACGGCACTGCTGTGCAATGTACGGACGTTTGGAACGTATCTTCACACCGCAGGGGACGGACAGATTGATTATTACTTCATTCTCGGAAAAGACCGGGAGGAAATTGTAAAACAGTATAAAGAGCTATAAAAGGAGCAGACATTTTATGAAAACTCTGGTAATTGCAGAAAAACCATCCGTGGCACGCGACATTGCGCGCGTACTGGGGTGCAGCAAAAAAGAAAACGGAGCGCTGGAGGGAAACAAGTATATCGTTACCTGGGCGCTCGGCCATCTGGTGACGTTAAAAGATCCGGAAGACTATGACAAAAAGTATAAGGAATGGAATATGGCAGTTCTGCCGATGATGCCGGAAAAACTGCAGATCAAGGTCATTCCGCAGACGGGAAAACAGTACCATGCGGTGACGACACAGCTTGCGCGGAAGGATGTGAATGAGATTGTCATTGCAACCGATGCCGGACGCGAGGGTGAGCTGGTGGCGCGGTGGATTCTCGACAAAGCACATAACCAGAAGCCGTGTAAGCGTCTCTGGATTTCCTCTGTGACGGACAAGGCGATCCGTGAGGGTTTTGCCAATCTGAAGGATGCGAAAGAGTACGACAATCTCTACCGCGCTGCCGTTTCCCGTGCCGAGGCGGACTGGCTCGTCGGCATCAATGCGACGCGGGCGCTGACCTGTAAATACAATGCACAGCTTTCCTGCGGCCGTGTGCAGACGCCGACACTTGCCATGATTGCACAGCGCGAGCAGGAAATCCGAGAATTTGTCCCGAAGCCGTACTACACCGTAACGGCAGCAGCAGGCGGCGCAGTATACACCTGGAAGGATGAAAAATCGGGCGGAACACGGATTTCTGATCCGGAAAAGGCAAAGCAGATCGCAGAAAAAGCAAAACGGTATCCGCTTGTCCTGCAAAAAGTAGAAAAGAAGAAAAAACAGAAAGAGGCGCCGCTGCTCTACGATCTGACGGAGCTGCAGCGCGATGCCAGTGCACGGTTCGGTTATTCGGCAAAACAGACCCTGAATCTGATGCAGAGCCTCTATGAGACGCACAAAGTCCTCACGTATCCGCGGACGGATTCGCGGTATCTGACAAAGGATATTGTACCGACTTTAAAAGAGCGCCTCGATGCCGTGAGTATCGGGCCGTACAAGACGCTGGCACAGCAGGCGAAGCGCCGTCCGCTGAAGGAAAAGCCAGGTTTTGTGAATGATGCAAAGGTTTCCGACCACCACGCCATTATCCCGACGGAGCAGTATGTGCAGCTTTCTGCACTTTCCAATGAGGAACGCCGCATTTATGATCTCGTGGTGCGCCGTTTTCTTGCGGTGCTGCTGCCGCCCTGCGTATACGAGGAGACTGTGATCCAGGCTTCCATCGAAAAAGAATGCTTTACGGCGCGTGGAAAGCGCATGGTCGAGAAAGGCTGGCAGGAGGCGTACGAGGATAACCGTTATGACGACGAGGACGAGGCGAAAGAAGAGGTGCGGGAGCAGAATCTGCCGCTTTTGCAGGCAGGCATGAAGTTCGACCAGTCAAAGATCAGCCTCCGGGAGGGAAAGACAAAGCCGCCGGCACGCTTTACGGAAGGAACGCTGCTTTCCGCGATGGAGAATCCGGTCCGTTACATGGAAAATCGCGACAGCAGTCTTGTGAAAACGATCGGCGAGGCGGGCGGCCTTGGAACGGTTGCGACCCGCGCAGATATCATCGAGAAGCTGTTCCGCAGCTTTCTGCTGGAGAAAAAGGGGAATGAGATCTATCTGACCTCAAAAGCACGCCAGCTTCTGAAGCTGGTGCCGGCGGATCTCAAAAAGCCGGAGCTGACGGCAAGCTGGGAGATGCAGTTAAACGAAATCGCAAAGGGAAAGAAGCGGCGCGATGCCTTTATGAAAGAGATCCGGAGCTACACGGTGGAACTGATTGAGGGGATCAAAACGGAAGAGGGAACATTCCGCCACGATAACCTGACAAACAAGAAGTGCCCGAACTGCGGAAAACGGCTGCTGGCAGTCAATGGAAAGAATGCAAAGATGCTCGTTTGCCAGGACAGAGAGTGCGGCTACCGTGAAACGGTTTCCCGTACGACGAATGCGAGATGTCCGGTCTGTCATAAGCGCATGGAGATGATCGGAAAAGGCGAGGATGCGACGTTTGTCTGCTCCTGCGGGCACAAGGAGCGCATGACAAAATTCCAGGAGCGCCGCAAAAAAGAGGGCGGCGGCGTGACGAAGCGGGATGTGGCAGCCTACCTGAAAAAACAGAAAAAAGAGGCCGAAGAGCCGGTAAACAATGCATTTGCCGCGGCATTAAAAGGAATCAAATTATAAAAAACGGAGCGTGTCTGCCAGAACGTGGAAAGCGATGGCAGGCGCGCTTCTTTTGTTAAAATCGTAGAGAAAAGAGTCAAAAAAATAGATTGTTTTATGCAGAGTTATGCCGTAAAATAGAAACAAATGGGATAGAAAACCAAAAATTCTGAAAATAAAAAACAGGAGGTTTTTCAATGAAACAGACAGATTTGGAAAAGCTGCTGGCGGATATGTCGCTGAAAGAGAAAGTGGACCAGATGCTTCAGTTAAGCGGAGCATTTTATCTGGGAGATGAAAACAGCGTCCTGACCGGTCCGGCAAACGATATGGGAATCGGAAAAGAGGATCTGGAGATGGCAGGCTCCATTCTGGGAGCAGTAGGCGCCGATACGATGAAAAAACTGCAGGATGACTACATGGCAAAACAGCCGCATCACATCCCGATGCTGTTCATGATGGATGTCATTCACGGCATGAAGACCATTTTCCCGGCGCCGCTGGCGCAGGGAGCCACTTTTGATCCGGAGCTCTCCGGCGAGTGCGCGTCTGCAGCCGCAAAAGAAGCATCCGCGGCCGGACTTCACGTTACCTTTTCTCCGATGGTTGACCTTGTGCGCGATGCGAGATGGGGCCGCGTTGTGGAATCCACAGGCGAAGATCCGTACCTGAACAGCCGCTTTTCCGAGGCGATCGTAAAAGGATTTCAGGGCGATGATTTAAAAACACCGGGAAAAGTTGCCTCCTGCATCAAACACTTTGCAGGATACGGCGGAGCAGTCGCAGGAAGAGATTACAACACCGTAGAACTCTCAGAGCATACCTTCCGTGAATTCTATCTTCCGGCATACAAAGCAGGCATTGATGCGGGCGCAGCGATGGTGATGACATCATTTAACACGATCAACGGCGTTCCGGCGAGCACCAACAAATGGCTGATGCGCGATATCCTGCGCGGCGAGATGGGATTTGACGGTGTGCTGATTTCTGACTTTGCAGCCATTCTGGAAACCGTTGCCCACAGAAGCTCGAAAGATGCCGCCGATGCAGCGAAAAAAGCGCTGGAGGCAGGCGTGGATATTGATATGATGACATCCGTTTACGCCGCAAACCTCTGCCATCTCGTAGAAGAAGGTGAAGTGGACGAGCATCTGATTGACGAGTGCTGCCTGCGGATTCTGGAGCTGAAAAACAAACTGGGACTGTTTGAAAATCCATATAAAGATGCGGATGCCGAGAAAGAGAAAGCATACAACCTCTGCCCGGAGCATCGTGCACTGGCGAAAAAAGCAGCGGAGGAATCCTTCGTCCTGCTGAAAAACGACGGTGTACTGCCGCTCGACACTGCGAAAAAGATCGCATTTGTCGGCCCGTATACCAACAATCATGAAATCAAGAGCAGCTGGTCCTTCACCGGCGACAGCAAGGACTGCGTGACGATTCAGGAAGCAGCCGAGAAAGTATTCGACGCATCACGCACCATGTATGCGGAAGGATGCCCGGTTATCGGAAACGATGTGGAGCTGATCGGATTTACCGAGACGACACCGAAAAAATACAGTGAGGAAGAGCTTGCTGCCATGGAGCAGAGCGCACTACAGGCAGCAAAAGAGGCCGATCTCGTGGTCATGCCGATGGGTGAGCATTATCTGCAGAGCGGCGAGGCGACCAGCCGTGCCATGATCGATGTGCCGGAAATCCAGATGGAGCTGTTCCACAAAGTGCTGGCCGTCAACCCGAATGTGGTTGTCGTTCTGTTCAACGGCCGCCCGCTGGATCTGCGGGAAATCAGCGCTAAAGCAAAAGCCATTCTCGAGGTATGGTTCCCGGGAACCGAGGGCGGAAGCGCTGTTGTGGATGTTCTGACCGGAAAGAAAAATCCGTCCGGCCATCTGCCGATGAGCTTCCCGTACTGCGTGGGCCAGGCACCGGTCAGCTACAACGAGTATTCCACCGGAAGACCGAATCTGCCGGGCATGAAAGAGCGGTTCCGCTCCAAATATCTTGACATTCCGAATGCACCGCTGTATCCGTTCGGCTATGGTCTTTCCTACACGACATTTGCCGTTTCGGATGTCGTGCTTGACCAGAACGAGATGGATAAGAATGGCAGAATTGCAGCAAAAGTAACCGTGAAGAATACCGGTGATGCTGCAGGCTGCGAGGTTGTTCAGCTGTACATCCGCGATGATTATTCCGATGTGGTTCGTCCGGTGAAAGAGCTGAAAGGTTTCCGGAAAGTAGAGCTTGCCCCGGGTGAGGAGCAGGAGGTTACGTTCTATATTACCGAAGAGGATCTGCGCTACTACCGGCTCGACGGAACCTTCGGCAGCGAGCCGGGTACCTTTACGGTGATGATCGGCAACAGCAGCACGACGGAAAACAGTGCGGTATTTACTTTAAAATAAATTGGGAAAAGAAGGGTGAAACTTATGGAGAAAACAACGAAAAACGGAATCCACCGGATCCGCCAGGAGGGCGGAAAAACGATCGCCTGGGCAGAGGAGTCCGGAGTTAAGGTACTGGAAAAAGACGGGTATTACTTTAAAGACCTGGCAAAAACCGGCGAACTGCTGCCGTATGAGAACTGGCGCCTCTCCGATGAGGAGAGAGCCGCAGACCTTGCGGGCCGTCTTTCCATCGAGGAGATCGCGGGTCTTATGCTGTACTCACCGCATCAGGCCGTACCGCCGATGCCGGGCGGTCCGTTCCAGGGAACGTTTGACGGAAAAACGTATCTGGAATCCGGCAAAGAACCGTATGCGATTTCTGATCAGCAGAAAGAATTTCTGGAGGACGAGCATATCCGCCATATCCTGCTGACGAACGTGGAAAGCCCGGAGATTTCCGCAAAATGGAGCAATGAGCTGCAGAAACGGGCAGAGACACTGCCGTATGGTATTCCGATCAACCTCTCCTCTGATCCGCGGAACGGAGCAAAGGATTCCGGCGCAGAGTTCAAGAGCGGTGGAAGCGAGATCAGCAAATGGCCGGAGGGTGTCGGCTTTGCAGCATGCTTTGACCCGGAAGTAGCCGGACAGTTTGCAAAGGATGCCTCCCGTGAATACCGGGCACTCGGCATCACAACGGCACTCGGACCGCAGATCGACCTCTGCACCGAGCCGAGATGGATGCGCTTTGTCGATACGTTAGGCGAAGAAGTGGAGATGTCCAAAAAGCTTACCAAAGCGTACTGTGACGGTATGCAGACAACGGAAGGGGAAGCAGACGGCTGGGGAAAAGACAGCGTCAACACGATGGTCAAACACTGGCCGGGCGGCGGCACCGGAGAGGCCGGACGCGATGCACACTATGCATTCGGACAGTTTGCCGTTTATCCGACCGGAAATTTTGAGGAGCATTTAAAACCGTTTACCGAGGCAGCCTTCCACCTGGACGGACCGACCGACTGCGCATCCGCGGTTATGCCGTACTACACCGTATCCTACGGCGTGGACAAGAAAAACGGCAAGAACGTCGGAAACTCCTACAGCGAGTACCTGATCAAGGATCTGCTGCGCGGAAAATATGAATTTAAAGGCATTGTCTGCACCGACTGGGGCATCACCCAGGATCCGGAGAAGACGATTGAGGGATTTGGAAGCCGCTGCTACGGCGTGCAGGATATGACCGAGGCAGAACGGTGTCTGCTGGCGATCACAAACGGCGTTGACCAGTTCGGCGGAAACAGCGAGTCCGGTCCGATTGTCGAGGCGTATAAGATCGGCTGTGAGAAATACGGCGAGAAAGCGATGCGTGAGCGCATGGAGCTGTCCGCCAAACGTCTTCTGATCAACATTTTCCACTGCGGCTTGTTTGAGGATCCGTATCTTGATCCGGAAGAATCCGCAAAGATTGTAGGATGCGAAGAGTTCTGCCGCCATGGCTATGAGGCACAGCAGAAATCCATTGTCCTGCTGAAAAACAGTGCGAAACGCGCACCGGAAGGACAGAAGGGTGTGCTGCCGCTGAAGAAAGGTTTGAAGGTTTATATTCCGGAGAGAAAGATCGGACCGTCCAAAGCGTTCTTCCGCATCGATCTGCCGGCAAAAACCGAAGATCCGCTGCCGGATGGACTGCCGTCCAAGTACGGTACACGCGTGGCATCACCGGAGGAGGCCGATGTGGCGCTGGTATTTATCGAAAGCCCGGCATGCAACCCGTATTCCACCGAAGATCTTGCGAACGGCGGCAACGGCTATCTGCCGATTACACTGCAGTACCGCCCGTATACGGCGAAAAAAGCGCGTGAGGTGAGCATTGCCGGCGGTGATTTCCGCGAGAATTTCACGAACCGCAGCTATTTTGGAAAGACAAACACTGCCTACAACGAGGCTGATCTCGACAATATTCTCGAATGCCGCCGCGCGATGGGCGACAAGCCGGTGATCGTCTGCGCAACCGTCAACAACCCGATGGTGATGCATGAATTTGAAGCCGAAGCCGATGCGATCGTCGCAGAGTTCGGTGTTTCGAGAGCCGCTGTGCTCGACGTTGTCTTCGGCGGTTACAACCCGACCGGCCGTCTGCCGATCCAGATGCCGAAGGATATGGATGCGGTTGAGGAGCAGAGCGAGGACCGTGCGTTGGATATGGAAACCTATATTGACAGCGAAGGACATAACTATGACTACGGTTATGGCATGAATTACGAAGGCGTTCTTCCTGCATGGAAAAAGTAAAAGAATAACAGAAAACCTGATCGGCACCGGGACCGCGTGTGTTTCGGTGCCGATATTGGAAACAAAAGACAGAATAAGGAGGACTTAAAAAGAGATGATTGTTCCAAAATATTTCGAAGATTTCGATCACCTGCATGTGAATACCATGCCGAACCGTGCCTACTACATTCCGGCATCCCGCCGCATGGAGGATCTGGTGGAGAACCGGGAGGCGTCGGACCGCTTTTTTCTGCTTTCCGGCGACTGGAAATTCCGCTATTTTACCAGTGTTTACGATGTAAAAGAGGAGTTTTTCGCAGAAGGATACGACACTTCTGTATTCGAGACGATTCCGGTGCCGTCCGTCTGGCAGAATTATGGCCATGACCACCATCAGTATACGAACGTCCGCTACCCGTTCCCGGTGGATCCGCCGTATGTGCCGTATGAGAACCCGTGCGGTGCGTACGTGAGAACGTTCGAGTGGAAAAAACAGGAGGAAGCACCGAGGGCATTCCTGAATTTTGAGGGCGTGGATTCCTGTTTCTACGTGTGGATGAACGGCAGCTTCGTCGGCTACAGCCAGGTGTCTCATTCTACGAGTGAATTTGATGTAACAGACTTCTTAAAAGATGGCACCAACACCATCGCCGTACTGGTGCTGAAATGGTGCGATGGAAGCTATCTCGAGGATCAGGACAAATTCCGCATGAGCGGCATTTTCCGCGATGTCTATCTGCTTGCAAGACCAGAAAAAGGCATCCGCGATTACTTTGTAAAGGCAGCGCCGGACGCATCGTACCAGAATGGAGAAGTTTCGATTGCGATTACCTGGAATGACGGGGAACCGCAGGAAGGAACGGCAAAGCTGTTTGATACAGAAAATCATCTTGTGGCAGAGGCAGCGTTTGGCGGCGATACGGTTCAGATGCATGTAAAAGATGCACATCTGTGGAATGCCGAGGAGCCGTATCTGTATACGCTGGTGCTGGAGACGGCGGGTGAGGTGATCACTGATCATGTCGGCATCCGTGAGATCCACGCGAAGGACGGTGTGCTGTACCTGAACGGCGTGAAGATCAAATTCCACGGAACAAACCGCCACGACAGCGATCCGGTGTCGGGATTTGCAATCAGCCTTGCACAGATCAAAAAAGATCTGAAGGTAATGAAAGAGCACAACATCAATGCGATCCGGACCAGCCATTACCCGAATGCGCCGTACTGTTATCAGCTTTATGACCGTCTCGGTTTTTATGTCATCGATGAGGCGGACAATGAGAGCCACGGCACAGAGGAAATTTATGCGAATTACACGAGCTGGGAAGAGTATGCGAAGAACTGGAATAAACTAATTGCGAACAATCCGGTATTTACCGAGGCAACCGTAGACCGCACACAGCGTTGCGTAGAGCGCGATAAAAACCGCCCGAGCGTTGTCATCTGGTCGATGGGAAATGAGTGCGCATACGGCTGTACCTTCGAGGCGGCCTTAAAGTGGACGAAGGAATTTGATCCGACGCGTCTGACGCACTATGAGTCGGCACGGTATGTGGATGATCCGAAGAAATACGATTACAGCAACCTCGACCTCTACAGCCGCATGTATCCATCACTCGAGGAGATCAAAAAAGAGCTGGTGGAGTACGGGGATAAGCCGTATATCATGTGCGAATACTGCCATGCGATGGGCAACGGCCCGGGAGATCTTGAAGATTACTTTGAACTGATCCACAGCGAGGAGAAGATGTGCGGCGGCTTTATCTGGGAGTGGTGCGACCACGCGATTGATATGGGAAAAACGATCGAGGGAAAGAAGATGTACGCGTACGGCGGCGACCACAACGAGTATCCGCACGACGGCAACTTCTGCATGGACGGACTTGTTTATCCGGACCGCACACCGCATACGGGGCTGATGGAATTTAAAAACGTGTATCGTCCGGTGCGCGTGACGGGATATGATGCCGAAAAGGGTACACTGACCATCAAAAACTATATGAATTTTGTGAATCTGAAAGATTACGCTGTGCTCGGCTATGAGGTGCTTGTGGACGGCGAAGTGACGGAGAGCGGCAAGATTACAGATGAAGCACTGCTGGAGCTTGCGGCAGGCTGTGAGAAGACGATTCCGCTTGCCATTTCCGTGCCGGAGCAGGGAAAATGTGCGCTGAAGGTTACCTGGTATCAGAAACAGGCCACTGAGGTGCTGCCGGAGCAGTTCGAACTGGGATTTGAAGAAGTTCCGGTGAAAACGAAAGACAATCAGAACCAGAAGGCAAAAGAGATGATGAAGCGCCCGGAGGGAACGGCTTCGTTTGGATGGAAAGAGGACGATCATTATCTGACGGTATCGACGGAACAGTTCAGCTATACCTATAATAAGTTCACCGGCCTGTTCGAGAAAATGTGCTATGCCAACCAGAATCTGCTCGACCGCCCGATGGAGCTGAACATCTGGCGTGCGCCGACAGACAATGACCGCAATATCAAGAATACCTGGATGCGTGCGCAGTATGACCGCACCGTGACGCGGGCGTATGAGACAACGGCAAAAGAAGAAAACGGCTGCGTGGAGATCGAGACAAGCTATTCGATTTCGTCTCCGGCTCTGCAGCGGATCCTTGCAGGTGTGATCAAATGGACAATTTACAGCGACGGAACGACCGATGTCCATGTAGAAGCAAAGAAAGACCCAGTATTCCCGGTTCTGCCGCGTTTTGGCCTGCGCCTGTTCCTGCCGGAATCGTTTGCAAAACTGACCTACTGCGGCCTCGGCCCGGTGGAGAGCTACGTGGATAAGCACCAGGCAAGCTATCACGGCGTTTTCCACAGCACACCGGCAGAACAGCAGGAGGACTATATCCGCCCGCAGGAGAACGGCAGCCACTACGACTGCGATTATGCAAGTCTTGCCAGTGATCGTGCGGTATTGACGGCAGTGGGCGAGAAAACCTTCTCATTCCAGGCATCTATTTACACGCAGGAGGAGCTGACCGCGAAAGCCCACAACTATGAGCTTCGGCCGTGCGGAAGCACTGTTTTCTGCATCGACTACCGCCAGGCCGGGATCGGATCGGCAAGCTGCGGACCGATGCTGCTGGAAAAATATCAGCTGAAAGAAACCGAAATCAGCTTCGATGTGCGGCTGAAACCGAAACTGCTGTAAAGTGTAGAATTTGAAAAATAAGAAAAGCGCTGTGCCCTCTCTCTGAAAGGTGAGGGAACGGCGCCTTTTTATATGATGTACAAAAAAAGTCTTGATAAACCTATTGAATCGCTATGAATATAGGATTATAATGGACGAAATTATAATTCAAATCCAATCCAGGTGATTCTGGAAAGAGAAAAGGGAAGGAGAAAATCAAGCATGAGTGAAATTACAAGAGATGAGGCATTTACTTTATTAAAAAAATACAACAAAGATCCCTTCCATATTCAGCATGCGCTTACCGTAGAGGCCGTGATGAAATGGTATGCAAGAGAGCTTGGCTATGGGGCAGAAGAGGAGCACTGGGGTATTGTCGGACTGCTGCATGACATTGATTTTGAGCTGTATCCGGCAGAGCACTGCCTGAAAGCACCGGAGCTTCTGCGGGAAGGCGGCGTGTCGGAAGATATCATTCATGGTGTCGTTTCCCATGGCTGCGGCATTACCATTGAGTGTGGCGTCACACTGGATGTGGAGCCGGTGCATGAGATGGAAAAAGTTCTGTTTGCAGCAGATGAGCTGACGGGACTGATCTGGGCAGCTGCGCTGATGCGGCCTTCGAAGAGCACAAAAGACATGGAACTGAAATCCTTAAAGAAGAAATATAAGAGCAAAGGCTTTGCAGCAGGATGTTCGAGAGAGGTCATTGAGAGGGGCGCCGATCAGCTTGGCTGGCCGCTGGAAAAATTACTGACTATGACCCTGCAGGCAATGGCCGACAGCGAGGATGAGATCAATCAAGAAGTGGAAGCAGAACAGAACGCATAAAAACAGTCTGAGTTTCGGTGTAAAAACGGGAACTCAGGCTGTTTTTTTGCATGGCGCATCTTTTCCCAGGCATTACCATTTCTTTTTTTGTTAGATCGCAAGAAGAAAATACGGAATCCGCACAGGGCAGGAAGAGGCGTTTTTTCAGCATTGGAGGAAGTGACGGACAGGGAATTTTGTGATATAGTAAAACAAAATCTGAGTGAAAAGGTGAAATACAAAATGATCAGTGAAAAAATTTTTGAATTAATTCTTCGAAACGGGGTGACCCAGAAAGAATTCTCTGAAGAAACCGGAATTTCACAGAGCACCATCAGCGACTGGAAAAGAAAGGGGACGAATCCGTCGGCGGATAAGATACTGAAAATCTGCGAAGTGCTGAAGGTTACGCCGTATGAGCTTTTAGGAGAAAATGAGATCGAACGGAAAGCAGTGGATCTCGAAATGCTGTCTCTTATACACATCTCCGAGCCCACGAGACCCTAAGACATCTCG
>ENA-OZVY01000478-OZVY01000478.1-human-gut-metagenome-genome-assembly--contig:-NODE-478-length-16147-cov-11.863286_pt1 | contig 16147 bp, 11 predicted proteins | sample MGYA00243453_ERZ654061 | MGnify/ENA primary metagenome ERZ654061 (study PRJEB26926, sample SAMN06165135) | human gut metagenome | biome: ENVO:00009003; feature: ENVO:2100002; material: ENVO:00002003... | reverse complement strand
TCGGAGATGTGTATAAGAGACAGGGATTGTACTTTCCCTAAGTATTCTGCAATCTTGCCAGAATGACGAAACAAACATCATCCAAAACGAAGTAAATCAAAATGGCATCACATTTTCTTCGGTTATAGATGATACACAGAATTCCAGAGCATACGATACGTCGTGGGAAAAAAATGACGTAATAGGAGTATTTATGCTGGCCAACAGCAATCAAAGCGTATTGGCCACAAACATTCCTTATGCAACTTCTAAAGGAGACGGCTATTTCGTAAGCCAACACAGTCCCATATACTATCCGGAAGACAATAGTGCAGTTGACTTCATTGCATATTATCCTTACAATGAAAATATCAATGAATATACGAACTATACCATTGATTTAAGCAATCAAAGCAAACAAAACGCCATCGACCTGATGACGGCAGTGAATTTAACAAACCGCAAGTTGGAATCTCCACAAGGTAACCTGCAATTCAAACATCTGTTAGCCAAATTAGTACTCAACCTGAAATCTACTTCAGGAAGCTCACTGAAAGGTATCAAAGCTTCTGTCAGCGGACTGCAAGTAAAAGGAACAGCTAATCTTTCTAACGGTGACATTACTTCTTTCGGTGAAGCAACCGACTTCTCTTTATATATAAATGAGGAAGCCACCCAAGCAGAAGCCATTCTGTTGCCTCAAGCCTTGAGCGGAAACCTGAAAATCAAACTGGAACTGAACGGACAGAGCAAAGAAATTGAGACTGAGATTTCTGGAAGCATTGAGAAAGGCTACAAATATATATATAATGTAAATGTGAATTATCAGGGGGGAGAGATTACGACCGACCCTCAGGCTAAATATACACGATGGACAGAAACTCCATTGATTACAGAATCAGAACTAGCCAAACCCAATATCAAGTACATTACCCACTACACAGATCAAGTTTATCAAGACAGTCGGCTCAAAAATATTCCGATTCGCAATTACAGCATGCTGTATGATACAGATTTAAAAATGGCATATTGGGTGGCATACCCTCTGTGCGACTGGTACATAGGAAGCAGCGGACGTACTGATGCATGGGATTACGACCCACAGCTAACAAAATCCCTACAACCAAGCTTAAACGATGGATTCTCTGATAAACAATATGACCGAGGTCATCAACTTCCGAGTGGTGATCGAACATGTTCAAGAACAATTAACGAGCAAACTTTTTATTTCACTAATATGACTCCTCAGATAGGACAAAAAATGAATCAAGCTATTTGGGCAGAGTTAGAAAAAGCTGTCAGAGGATGGAGTAGCGGTACAGATACATTATATGTAGTAACCGGAGCTATGCCTACTACAGCCACAGACAAGACTATTAAATATACAAAAGACAATAACGGAAAAAACATGGCAATTCCCAAATATTATTTCAAAGTTCTGGCACGAAAAGTAGGCGGAGAGTTCCAAACTGTAGCCTATAAACTAGAGAACAGAGATTACGCTAATAGAGACTATAATCAGGGAATCATGTCCGTTAAAGAACTGGAAGAACTAACCGGATTTACATTCTTCCCTGACAGACCGGAAATTACAGAAAGCATTAAAAGCCAGAAGACAGCCTGGTAATAGAATAATCACATTCTCAAAAATAAATTAGTATGAAAATCTCGAATCTACTGTACATGGGGGCATTATCAACCCTAGCTCTAATGAGTTGTACAAACAATGACGACAACAGCGAATGGTACGGAAGTGAAGGCATCGTATTTACCACAGCTATTCAGTCAAGAGTTTCAGGTAACACTTGGAATGCAAACGACGAAGTAGGTATTTACATGATGAACGCAGGAAGTGGAATTGAGGCTGCAACCGCACAAAACAAAAAGTACATTGCACAGACCAACGGCACATTGACTGCTGCTCCTGGTAATGGCATTTATCTCCCTGAAAGCGGAAATGTAGACTTCATTGCATATTATCCTTATACCACAAGTGTAAGCGGCAATAAGCTTGCAGTGAATGTATCCGACCAGAGCAATCCGGCTGCTATCGACTTGATTTATTCAAACGGTACTAAAGGAGTAGCAGCAACTACTTCCACCACTATCAGGCTGGGATTTACACACCAACTGACTAAAGTCACCCTGAATGTAACCAAAGATGAAACAATTGAAACTCTTAACGGATTGGGGGTAAACATTAAAGGTATCAGTACAGAAGGTGAATTTAACTTGGCTGACGGAACACTGACTGCTACAGCAGGAACCAACAATAAAGATGTAGCGATGTACATAGATGCACAAGGTACAACCGCTACGGCTACAGCCATCATTCTCCCAACAGCTGCAAGCACCGACCAGACGTCACTCAACCTGACTTTTAATCTCAACGGTCAATCATTCACTCATACAATCAGTGACGCAAGTATTTTTGAAAAAGGAAAAAATGTAAGCTTTAACGCCAACCTGTCTATCAACAACGGGAAACCGATAGTAACTATCGGAGCTGCTACCATCGAAGACTGGGATGAAAAACTAGGTGGAGATATTAATGTTGATTTCGATGGTGGAACTCAACCAGGTGGAGAAACTGTGGTATTGGATGAATCATTCGCAACTGGAATGGGACAATTCACAACCGAAAACATTACACTCCCTGAAGGAGGAAGTTATGTTTGGAAAGAAGGTAAATACCAAGAAACAACTTACATAAAGGCCGGGGCATTTATTAATGACGCTGCAAGAGAAGCAGATAGTCGTTTGGTTTCCCCCACTCTCGATTTAACTACAGCAACAACTGCTACTTTAACATTTGATCATGCTTATAACCATTATAAAAAAGCCGATAATCACGAAAGTGAGTTAACCTTAGAAGTTAAAGAGGAAAATGGAGATTGGACGCCTATCGTAATTCCAAATTTCAATGACGGAAGTACATGGACTTATGTTTCTAATACAATCGATTTATCAGCTTATGCTGGTAAGAAAATGCAATTCGCATTCCATTATAAGAGTACGACCACAAATGCTTTAGGATGGCAAATAACGAAAGTAAAAGTCGTTGCCAATGGAGAAGGAGGCGGAAGTGTTACCCCAGAACCAGGACAGGAAACAACCATTTTTATAGAAGACTTTGGTAATCCAGAAAAAGTAGGTAACTACTATCCTAATGTAGATAAATATACAGGATGGAGCAATCCTGATTTAACTTTTACAGATCCTTATATGACCGCAAGCTACAGCGAAGCAAGTATACGAGCTACTAGTACAATGAATGGTCATTTATGGTTACCAGCCAATAAATTATCAGGATTAAATATTTCAGGATTTAACACATCGAATTATAGCAACCTTAAACTTTCATTCGATATAACAGGAAACAAAGATGGAGATACCAACTTAATTACTCTTACATGCGGAAATCAAGTAATGAATATCCCTTTGACTGAATTTAAGCAAAACAGTTATATCACAGTAGAGTTAACAGATGTACCTGATAACATAACATCCATAGATTTCAAATCTGAAGCTGCGACCAACACTATTGGAATACGAATCGATAACATTAAATTAATGGGTACATCTAAATAATACTATATTACCTTCAGCTCAAAAAGAGAACATGAAAAAGCTCTATAAAACTTTTTCATGTTCTCTTTCATCCCTATAAAATAACACTAAACTAATAATTATTTTTTATGAAACACAAATTACTGTTCTTCATGGCATTCTTCCTTCCTTACCTTGTCTTTGCACAAGGAAATGTAAGCGTGAAAGGAAGTGTGATCGGAGCAGTAAGCAATGACCCTATTCCAGGTGTAATTGTGACGGTGACAGAACTGAACCGCCAAGTCACAACCGACGCGGACGGAAACTTCACCATCCGAAATATTCAGCCGGGAACTTATGTCATTCAGCTTAACTCCGTAATGATTACGCCCAAGAGTGTCTCCATTGAAGTAGAAAACTTAGGCGTAACTGAACTAAAACCTATCCGAGTAACTGAACTTAACGCAAACGAAGACGTGTCTATGATTGGCATCATCGATGCCGGCATGGTGGATGACGACGTGGAGACCTCCGGGCAGGACGTCAGCTCTACCGTGATTCTGTCAAATGATATTTTCCTGAATAAAGCTGCCTATCAGCTTTCACCCGCACGCTTTTCTCCACGTGGATACAACAGCACGCAGGAGGTTAAATACATCAATGGCGTGGAATTCAACGACCAGAACAGGGGTGTATTCAACTATGCAGCGGTAGGCGCACTGAACGACATGACACGTAATGGTGATGTCACGAATTTCACAGCTCCTTCGTCCTTTACTTTTGGTGAGTTGGGAGGTACGGAAAACATCAACATGCGTGCCAGCAGCTATACCCCTGGAGGAAAGTTAACCTTAAGCTATACCAACCGAAATTATTATCTCCGTGGCATGTTTACCTACTCTACCGGACTGAAGGACAACGGATGGGCATTCACCACCTCTATTGGTGGACGCTATTCGAATGAAGGTAACATCGACGGAACTTTCTACAAGAACGTTTCTTTCGCCTTCTCTGCTGAAAAGCAATGGAAAGGAGGAGAACATAGTCTGTCAATGGTAGCTTTCGTATCACCGGTACAGCGTGGACAGCAAGGTAGTTCTTACCGTGAAGTGTATGAACTGACAGGAAACTACCTTTACAACCCGAACTGGGGATACCAGAACGGAGAGAAAAGAAATGCAAAGGTGGTTACGGCATTCGACCCGACTGCCATCATTTCGCACATCTGGAAAATCAACGATAATATGACGCTGACTACAGGTGTAGGAGCACATTATGCCCGCTACGGTAATACAGCCCTGAACTGGTACAATGCTCCTGACCCTCGCCCGGATTACTACCGCTACCTGCCTTCGTATTTTGAAGATGAAATGGTACAACTAAGATACAAAGAGTTGTGGCGTACTAACCAGACCAGCTTTACACAAATCAACTGGGATGACCTCTACCTGGCTAATGCCAACAACATTCGTAATGGTAACGGAGCAGCTGTTTACATGCTGGAAGAACGTCGCAGTGACTTGTTGGAAACTTCATTCAACTCTACTTTAAACGCACGCATGAGCCGTCATTTCGACATCACAGCCGGAGTCGGTGCACGCTACACCCAGTCACGCCAGTTCAAGACCGTAGCCGACCTGCTGGGAGCAGAATATGTGCTGGATATTGATAAGTTTGCAGAACAAGACTTCTCTGGTGATCCGGACAAAATTCAGAACGACTTGAACCGCCCGCAGAGAAAAGTATATGAAGAAGGAATTTTCGGTTACAACTATAACCTGAACATTTACTCACTGAATGCCTGGGTAGTGAATCAGTATCATTCACGTTATTGGGATTACTATTACGGAATGAAGCTGACTTACACCAGCTTCCAACGTGATGGTAAAATGCGTAACGGACGTTATCCGGACAGTTCTTTCGGCAAAGGTGCGCGCCATCAGTTCACAGACTTAATGGTAAAAGGAGGACTGACCTACAAGTTCAACGGACGTCACATGATTAACGCCAACATCAGTTATGGTAGTGAAGCTCCGTTGCCCAACGAAGCATACGTATCACCGCGTATCACAGACCGTACCATTGATGACATGAAGAGTGGACGGGTTCTCTCTGCCGACATCAACTACATCTTCTCTACTCCTCATCTGGCCGGACGTATCGGAGTGTTCCAGACTAATTTCTATGACCAGATGGAACGTAGCAGCTACTATGACGGCATTGAAGGAACATTCATCAACCACGTGTTGTATGGAGTAAACCGCATTCACAGAGGTATTGAGCTGGGAGCTACCTACAAACTGGATGACCATTGGAGCTTTGACCTGGCTGGAACCGTAGGTGAATATTATTACAGCAACAACCCTGACGGTATCAAGAACTCCGAAAACGGAAAGATTGTGGAAAGAGAACAAGTATACATGAAGGATGTTTACGTAGGTGGAGTTCCACAGATTGCCGGTACATTCGGAATCCGTTACTTCATCAAATACTGGTTCCTGGGAGCCAACCTGAACGGATTTGCACGCAACTACATCGAAGCTGCTCCCCTCCGCCGTCTGGCTTCAAGCTACACAGAAGTAACTCCGTATAACCAGTATTACGATGCCTTCAAGCAGTTGACCACACAAGAACGTTTCCCGGCAGCCTATACATTAGACTTGTCTATCGGAAAAATTTTCTACTTGCCTGGAAGACAATCTATCAACTTCAATCTTTCTCTGAACAATGTATTGAACAAGAAAGACATTTGTACCGGAGGATACGAACAGGGACGATTTGACCTTGACCATCCGGAACGCTTTGGAGGAAAATACTACTACATGCAGGGTATCAACTGCTTCCTGAATGTGAGCTACCGTTTTTAATCATTAACCTACATAAAACTCAGAATATATGAAACTTTTAAGAAATATCAGTCTGCCACTCATTGCCTCACTCGCTCTCTTCGCTTGTGAACGAGACTATGATGCTCCTCTCTTGACAGAACCTGAATACACAGGTCCGGCAGCCAATATCACGATTTCAGAATTGCGTACACAGAATGCAGCAGCTACTCAGGACGTTCCTATCATCATCACGCAAGACCAGGTACTCAAAGCCGTCATCACAGGTAACGATGAATCAGGAAACATCTTCAAGAAAATCTACTTGCAGGATGAAACGGGTGCCATTGAAATGGAAGTAGACCAAAGCAGTGTGTACAATTATTATCCGGTAGGCCAGACTGTATATGTAGACCTGAACGGATTGAGCATTTCCGTATATGGAGACGAACAGCAATTAGGACATCCGGAAGGATACTTGTATCGTACACCGTGGGAAGATTTCGAAAAACATGTCAGCAAAGACGGATGGGCTAATCCAGAAAATGCCAAGCCTGTTGTAATTGATGACATCAGTACCATCAACGCTGCTCCCGATAACTATAAATTCAAATTAGTGCAATTTACCGGAGTTACTTTCCAGAACGGTGGTAAGGGTATCTTTGCTCCAGAAGATGGTTATGGTGAAGAAAATATTACCGACAGTCATGGAAATACTATCATGATTCGTACCAGCAATTATGCCAGCTTTGCAGGTAATAAACTTCCAGAAGGAAAAGGTAATGTAACAGGTATCTTAGGAAGATTCAGAGGTACTTGGCAGCTTACTTTACGTACAGCTAATGATGTCAGCGACTTTACTGGAAGTAATGAAGAAGGTGGGAATGAAGGCGGAGAAACTCCGAGTGGTGAAACGGTTTTATTCCAAGAATCTTTTGGAACTCCTGAAAAGAGTGGAAATTACTGGCCTAAAATCGCCGAATACACAGGGTTTGATAATCCTGGATTCTTCGAAGATGAATCAGGAAAGGCTGATGTACGCATAGGCTCCGCTTATCCTGCTAACGTGTGGTTCCCAAAAGGATCTGACATTAATCTGAAAGTAAAAGGCATAAACGGACAAGGTGCTACTAAAGCCACATTAAAATATCAGGTAGGATGCAATGTTTATAATTCAGGAGAAACACAAGACCTAAATACACTGAAAATTAAATGCAACGGTACAGAACTCCCCTTATCGAGTAAAGTGGTCAGTGGAGAAAATCAAGAAGGTAACAAACCTTTTGAGTTTGAAATTAAAGACATAAATATTTCAAATAATACAACTTTAGAATTTTATACAACCGCAGCAGATAACACGTATGGGTTGCGATTATTCAGCGTCAAACTCTATGTTCCAGGAAGTGGAAGTGGCAGCACCGGTGGTGACGGAGGTACAACCATTGAACCCACTCCAAGCAATTAATGCACACATCAAACCATGAAAGTTATGAATAAACGATTGCTTATTTTCACTTTGTTCATTACTTGTGTATATACCACCAGTCTGTTTGCACAAGACAGACTGGGTGTTTATGCAGCCGCATTCTATAATTTAGAAAACCTTTGGGACACGGTGGACGACCCTAACAACGAAGGGGATGATGATTTCACTCCGGAAGGAAAGTATGAATGGACTCAGACCAAGTATGAACAAAAGTTACAGAATATTGCCAAGGTAATCTCACAATTGGGAAGAGATTATTGTCCGGCAGGCCCTGCTATCATCGGTATCTCAGAAGTGGAAAACCGGAAAGTATTGGAAGACCTGACAAAAACAGCTCCCATCAGTGGAACGGGATATGAAATCGTACATTTCGAATCGCCCGACCACAGAGGTATCGACGTAGCAGCCTTGTACAACCCGAAACTGTTCAAGCTGATTGATGCCAGAATCTATCCTTTCAACAAGCCGGATATGCCGCACTATAAAACCCGCGACATTCTGCTGGTAAGTGGTATACTGGCCGGGGAACCGTTTCACCTGATTGTAAATCACTGGCCTTCACGCTACGGTGGATCCGCTTCTTCTCCGCTGAGAGAATTTGCTGCCAGCATCGTGAAACACATTGGCGATTCTATCCATGCACAGAACCCGGAAGCAAAAGTGCTCATTGTGGGTGACTTGAATGATGACCCGTTCAACAAGAGCTGTAGCGAGGTACTGGGCGCTAAAAAGAACATCAAGGAGGTAAAACCTGACGGATATTACAATGCTACCTGGAAATTGTACGATCAGGGTATCGGTTCTCTCTGCTACCAGAACCAATGGAATTTGTTTGACCAGCAGATTATATCAGGTAACCTGATTGGCAAAGACCGCAGTACATTGAAATTCTGGAAGAGCGAAGTATTCAACCGTCCATTCCTGCTTCAAAAGGAAGGAAAGTACAAAGGGTATCCACTTCGTACATTCTCGGGTACTACATTCCAGAATGGATTCAGCGACCACTTGCCGACCCTCACCTATTTTGTCAAGGTAATGAAGTAAGAGAAAATATATCTTTTCATAAAGAAAGGCGTTCCGACAACACAATCGGAACGCCTTTCTTGTTTCATTTAAAACCTCTTCAAATGCCCTTTAAACTACTACGTAGTAGTTCCTCCGTTACCTCGTAGTAACAGACCGACTACTACGTAGTAATTCATTCATTACCCCGTAGTAAAATTTCCTCCAAATCTTCCGGTACATAGACCTTACCGTTAAACTGCAAAGCTGCTTCTGCCGTATAGCGCTCTTTACGGGTAGCCAGTGTCTTGTCTTCCGTGTGATACAGCAGCAGATTCTTCACTCCAAGCTGAGCTGCTAACCGGCCAGCATCCAAAGCCGTGCTATGATGCTTCTCGTAGGGCTTGAACCGTTCCCGGTCTTCATACAAGCAGAACGCCTCACACAGCAGCCAGTCGGCTCCTTCCACATACATCTGGTTGCATGCGTTATAAGGTTCATCACCCAGACAAACCAGCGATTGTCCATCAGGAAGACAGGTACGGAAACCAAACTGTTTCTCCTTTGTAGAGGCAATGTCAAAGCATTCCACTTCCAGGCCGATGGCCTGAAATTTTTCTCCGTTCTTCACCTCACACAACAGTATCTCTTCTCCTAGGCGTGCCACAATCTTCTTGGGTAAAGTCATCCGGCAAATCCAGTCGAGCACCTGTACCACCTTGTCATGCCCATATATGCGCAGTTCGCCCTGGTACTCTCCTTTCTGAATAGCCTGAGCCACCATACGAATCATCCATATCACACCCAATATATGGTCAGTATGTGCATGCGTCACAAATATCTCATGAATGCCTGACAACGGGATATGTGTCTTCTGCAACTGCGACAGAATGCCGTTACCTCCTCCGGCATCCACTAAAAAGTATTTATCCTCCCGGCACAAGGCAAAACAGGTATTGTAGCAGGCTACGGTGGCCGCATTTCCCGTACCCAGCATAATAAGCTTCATCGAATTTTCCATACAATGTATCCTTTAAAACACAAGACAAAGATATAAATTTCCTGCTTTTATTTTTTTAACACATAAGGATTCTTACCACTATCCCCTTCTTTCCTCAAAATAAGGCACCGAGATTTCAACATAAACATAAAATACAATAAGCCCCTTGCAGGAGACTTTTCCTATTCCTCACGTAAGATATTGAAAATTCGATTTTTCGGGTTGTTGTACTTTTGCCAATAAGCCTGCACGGGAAATTACCTTTTATACATATTGTATGAACTACAAAAACATCACATCACGATATTGTATCAAATAAGATATTTACCCTATTGAACAATAAGGTTTTACAACCCACAAAAGCCCTATTGCATATATCAATAAAAAAAACGTCCTTTGCGGTGTAGACAGAAAAATGCTTATGGAATACACTGAACAATTAGCCAATAATCACATCTCAGTAGACTGCGTGGTCATCGGATTCGATGGAGAGAAACTAAAGGTGTTGCTCGTAAAAAGAATGGGGGAAGAAAGTGGAGAAGTTTTCCACGATATGAAACTCCCCGGAAGCCTTATCTACATGGATGAGGACTTGGATGATGCAGCTAAACGAGTGCTTCGTGATTTGACTGGACTCAAGAACGTAGACCTGATGCAGTTCAAGGCGTTCGGTTCAAAGGACCGTACCAAGAATCCCAAAGATGTTCACTGGCTGGAAAGAGCCGAAAAGGCCAAAGTGGAACGAATCGTAACCATCGCCTACTTTGCCATGGTAAAAATAGACAAGACTCTCAACAAGAACCTGGATGAATACAAGGCAGAATGGGTGGCACTGGAAGAAGTGAAGGACCTGGCATTCGACCACAATCTGATTATTGCAGAAGCCATGAAGTTTATCCGGCAGCACATCGAATTCAACCCGTCGTGCATCTTCGAGCTGCTTCCACGGAAATTTACCGCTCTGCAACTGCGAATGCTGTATGAGGTGATTTACGGCAAAGCATTGGATGTACGCAACTTCCATAAGAAGATTTCCATGATGGAATACATCGTGCCGACGGAAGAATACGAACAGGGAGTATCTCACCGGGCCGCAAGGTATTACCGGTTTGACCGGAAAATCTACAACAAAACAAGAAGATAATTTTAAAAGACTATATAACGATGTATGTATTAGGTTATGACATAGGAAGCTCGTCAGTAAAGGCGAGTCTGGTCAATGTAGAAAGCGGAAAATGTGCAGCATCTGCCTTTTTCCCGAAAACAGAAGCGCCTATCCTCGCTGTCAAACAGGGATGGGCTGAACAGGACCCGCAGAGCTGGTGGGATAATTTGAAACTGGCTACACAAGCCGTTCTCACTGCTTCTGGTGCAAAAGCAGAAGAAATCAAGGCTATCGGTATTTCTTATCAGATGCACGGTCTGGTCTGCGTGGACAAGAACCAGCAGGTGCTCCGTCCTTCTATTATATGGTGTGACTCCAGAGCTGTACCATACGGTCAGAAGGCATTTCAGACATTGGGAGAAGCGCAGTGCTTGTCACATTTGTTGAACTCACCGGGCAACTTCACGGCTTCCAAACTGGCTTGGGTAAAGGAAAATGAGCCGGAGGTTTATGAACGTATCTATAAGGTGATGCTTCCGGGTGACTATATCGCCATGCGACTGACAGGAGAAATCTGCACGACAGTTTCCGGATTATCGGAAGGTATGTTCTGGGATTTCAAGGAAAACAAGGTAGCTGATTTCTTGCTGGATTATTACGGTATTGACTCATCCTTGCTGGCTGACATCCGTCCGACTTTCTCTGAACAGGGTAAAGTAACGGAAAAAGTAGCTGCCGAGTTAGGACTGAAAGCCGGTACTCCGGTAACTTACCGCGCCGGTGACCAACCGAACAACGCTCTTTCGCTGAATGTATTCAATCCGGGTGAAATTGCTTCTACAGCTGGAACTTCCGGAGTAGTATACGGAGTGAACGGTAGTGTTAACTACGATCCGAAGTCACGCGTCAATACATTTGCACACGTCAACCATACTGCTTCACAGACTCGTCTGGGCGTATTGCTCTGCATCAACGGTACGGGTATCCTCAATTCGTGGATGAAACGCACATTAGCTTCCGACCTCAGCTATGCGGAAATGAATGAGGTAGCTGCTCAGGCTCCTATCGGTGCTGCCGGCATCAGTATCCTTCCGTTTGGCAACGGAGCTGAACGTATGTTGCAGAACCAGGAAACCGGATGTTCCGTTCAGGGTGTCAACTTCAACCTGCATAACCGCAGCCACCTGCTTCGTGCCGCTCAAGAAGGTATTGTATTCTCCTTCCGCTACGGTATCGACATCATGAAGGGCATGGGAATGGATGTACGGAAGATTCACGCCGGACATGCCAACATGTTCCTGAGCCCGCTGTTCCGCGACACGCTGGCCGGAGTCACAGGTGCTACCATCGAACTCTATGACACCGACGGTTCGGTAGGAGCTGCCAAGGGAGCCGGAATGGGTGCAGGTATCTACCGCGACAATGTGGAAGCTTTTGCTACTCTCGACAAACTGGCTGTCATCGAGCCGAAAGCTGCCGACGAGGCGGCATACGCCGACGCATACGCACGTTGGAAAGAATGTCTCGAAAAATCAACAAATAATTAAATATAACAATTCATTAACTTATAAAACAAAGATATTATGGCAACAAAAGAGTACTTTCCGGGTATTGGAAAAATCAAATTTGAAGGTGTAGAGAGCAAAAACCCGATGGCTTTCCGTTATTATGATGCAGAAAAAGTCATTCTGGGCAAACCGATGAAAGAATGGTTGAAATTCGCCATGGCATGGTGGCACACATTGTGCGCTGAAGGTGGTGACCAGTTCGGTGGCGGCACAAAAAACTTCCCATGGAAAGGAAACCCTGACAAAGTACAGGCTGCAAAAGATAAAGTAGATGCAGGTTTTGAATTTATGCAGAAAATCGGTATCGAATACTACTGCTTCCACGATGTAGACTTGTGCGACGAAGCAGCTACTATCGAAGAATACGAAGCTAACTTGAAAGAAGTGGTAGCTTACCTGAAACAGAAACAGGCTGAAACTGGCATCAAACTGTTGTGGGGTACTGCTAATGTATTCGGTCATGCACGTTATATGAACGGTGCAGCTACGAACCCTGACTTTGATGTAGTAGCTCGTGCTGCCGTACAGATTAAGAACGCCATCGATGCTACTATCGAACTGGGTGGTACAAACTACGTATTCTGGGGTGGCCGTGAAGGTTACATGTCACTGCTGAACACTGACCAGAAACGTGAAAAAGAACACTTGGCTCAGATGTTGAAACTGGCTCGTGACTATGCACGCAGCAAAGGTTTCCAGGGTACTTTCCTGATTGAACCGAAACCGATGGAACCAAGCAAGCACCAGTACGACGTAGATACTGAAACTGTTATCGGCTTCCTGAAAGCACACGGTCTGGACAAGGACTTCAAGGTAAATATCGAAGTTAACCACGCTACTTTGGCTGGTCACACATTTGAACACGAACTGGCAGTAGCTGTAGACAACAACATGCTGGGTTCTATCGACGCTAACCGCGGTGACTACCAGAACGGATGGGATACTGACCAGTTCCCTATCGACAACTATGAACTGATTCAGGCTATGATGCAGATTATCCGTGGTGGTGGTCTGGGCAACGGTGGTACAAACTTCGATGCGAAGACTCGTCGTAACTCTACTGACCTGGAAGACATCTTCATCGCTCACATCGCTGGTATGGATGCCATGGCACGTGCTTTGGAAAATGCAGCACGCCTGCTGGAAGAATCTCCTTACAAGAAAATGCTGGCTGACCGCTACGCTTCATTCGACAACGGAAAAGGTAAAGAATTTGAAGAAGGCAAGCTGACACTGGAAGATGTAGTAGCATACGCTAAGACTGTAGGTGAACCGAAACAGACCAGTGGAAAACAAGAACTGTATGAGGCTATTGTAAATATGTATTGCTAATACGCTGATTTATCAGTATCCGACCGGCATGCCCGTCGGCGAAAGTCTCTTTCCCGACCGGGTATGCCGGTTTTTATTTTCCATAAAAAACCTATTATCATGAATTACACAGAAAAAGGAAGCAGAAGTTATCTGTTTTCCATCGTACTGGTAGCCGTTTTAGGAGGATTGCTGTTCGGCTACGATACCGCTGTTATTTCAGGAGCGGAAAAGGGTCTTCAGGCTTTCTTCATGGGAGCAGACGATTTCATCTATACAGATACCTGGCACGGTATCACTTCTTCGAGCGCCCTTTTAGGCTGTATTATCGGTAGTGCTTTATCAGGATTTTTTGCTTCCCGTTTCGGAAGAAAGCTTTCTTTGCTGATAGCCGGCGTCATGTTCTTTTTATCTGCATTAGGCTCATACTATCCGGAATTTTTGATATTTCCGTACGGGGAACCCTCCTATTCGCTTCTGTTAGCGTTCAATTTTTACCGCGTCATAGGCGGTGTAGGTGTGGGACTGGCTTCTGCCATCTGTCCGATGTATATCGCTGAAATCGCCCCGAGCAGTATCCGCGGTACATTGGTTTCCTGGAACCAGTTTGCCATCATCTTCGGTCAGCTGGTAGTCTATTTTGTCAACTTCCTCATCTTGGGAGACCATCTGAATCCGGTAGTAGAGATAGTGGATGGCGTCAACCGCATCATGAATCCGGAAGCTGCTGCCTGGAGTACTGAAACCGGATGGCGACTGATGTTTGTCAGTGAAGCCGTTCCTGCCGGATTGTTTACCCTTTTAGTTTTGTTCGTTCCGGAAACTCCCCGCTACCTGGCCATGACCGGTCGTGACGAAAAAGCCCTGTTTGTATTAAGTCGTATCAACGGTCTGTCACAGGGAAAAGAAATCCTACAGGAAATCAAGGCTACTGCCCATGAAAAGACAGAAAAACTGTTCACTTACGGCTGGATGGTTATTTTTATCGGTATCATGCTGAGTGTATTCCAGCAGGCAGTAGGTATTAACGCCGTACTTTATTTTGCACCGCGTATTTTTGAAAGCATGGGCATGGGCAATCCGATGGTACAAACAGTATTCATGGGAATTGTCAACATCCTGTTCACTTTGTTAGCTGTCTTTACAGTAGAAAAGTGGGGACGCAAGCCTCTACTCATTTACGGTTCTATTGGTATGGCCATCGGTGCACTCGGAGTAGCCCTCAGCAATGCCGTGACTGGCATCAGCCCTATGGTACCCGTCATCAGCATCATGGTCTACAGTGCATCGTTCATGTTCAGCTGGGGTCCCATCTGCTGGGTGCTCATCGCCGAAATATTCCCTAACACCATTCGTGGTGCAGCCGTAGCCATCGCTGTCGCTTTCCAATGGATATTCAATTTCATCGTCTCATCTACCTTCCTGCCCATGTACAACATGAGTGCCGGAGATATGGGCGACAAGTTTGGCCACATGTTTGTATACGGACTCTACGGAGCTATCTGCATCATTGCAGCCATCTTTGTATGGAAATTAGTACCGGAAACAAAAGGTAAAACCCTGGAAGACATGACACGTTTGTGGAAAGAGCGGAAAAAATAAAGAGGATAACCCAAAAAGGCTTGCAGAAATTCTGAAAGCCTTTTTTATACTGATTCTCATTAGGATGGTCTACATAAAACAGACACCTCATCAGGGGTCAACGTAATAATCTGAGGGGTAAATCCGATAAATTTATATCTTTGCCGGAAAGAAAATCAGCAAAAGTTATGGAAACCAGCGGTTACCGTCTCCTTCTTCCTGAAGGGACATTGGATTATTTCATCATTTCGGATGTAAAGGAAAGCAGTACGGAAATAGTGATTTACCTGGAAGAGAAGAACGAAGTTCCCGGTGAATACTCAAGCATGCAGGTGGAAAGCAAAGGCTTTTATGAACCGGTAGTAGTTCAGGATTTCCCGATTCGTGGCAAGAAGCTTTTCCTGAATATCCGCCGTCGCCGATGGATTGTAAAGGATGAGGGACGCTATGTGAGCCGTAACTGGAAACTGGTTGCAGAAGGCAGCCGCATGACGCATGATTTTGCGTCTTTTTTAAAAGAACTATATTGATACCCTTCCTGTAAGCTGCAAGCTTCTAGGCCTTCTCTTCGGGGTGAACGGTGAACTTCTTGAGCGTCAGTACCGCAATCATCTGAGCGGTTACATGAGCTGGAACCAGCTGTCCCATGCGGAAGAATGGGTACTCTTCGAAAAGAACATCGGCCCGTATGTAGGCATTGATGAAGTCAGCCTGTCACAGGGCGAACTCTATACAATCCTG
>ENA-OZVY01000477-OZVY01000477.1-human-gut-metagenome-genome-assembly--contig:-NODE-477-length-16154-cov-6.822411_pt1 | contig 16154 bp, 15 predicted proteins | sample MGYA00243453_ERZ654061 | MGnify/ENA primary metagenome ERZ654061 (study PRJEB26926, sample SAMN06165135) | human gut metagenome | biome: ENVO:00009003; feature: ENVO:2100002; material: ENVO:00002003... | reverse complement strand
CGTTCTCTTGGGGGTCCAAGGGGGCCATTCTCTCACGTGAGAGAATGGCCCCCTTTCCCGTGCAGCGCCAAAGGCGCTGCCACCCCTCCGCGCGACGCGCGGAAAAGAGGGCCGAGGCCTTACACCTCGTCATCCTCCTCATGCTCTGTGAGCGCCATGGAAATGACGCTGTCTCCCTCTTCCTTGAAGCGCATGACGATCACGCCCTGCGTGGCGCGGCCTGTTGTGCGGATGGCCTCCACCGGTGTGCGGATGAGGATGCCCGCGCGCGTGACGAGCAGCAGATCCTCGCTGCCGTCCACGACCTTGACGCCGACGATGCCGCCGGTCTTCTCGGTCACCATGTAGTTCTTGATGCCGAGGCCGCCGCGGTTCGTGATGCGGTACTCCTCGACCGGCGTCTTCTTGCCGTAGCCCTTTTCGGTGATGGTCAGGACTTCCTTGCCCTCCTGGGCGCGGGCGGCGCCGACGACGTAGTCGCCCTCGCGCAGCTTGATGCCGCGCACGCCGACCGCCGTGCGGCCCATCGCACGGACATCGGTCTCGTCAAAGACGACCGCCATACCGTCGTGCGTGGCAATCAGAATTTTCTGCTCGCCGTCCGTCTCGCGCACGCTCACCAGCTCGTCGCCCTCGTCGAGATTCAGCGCGCGGATGCCGTTGTTGCGCAGATTCTTGAGCGTCTCGACCGGCAATCTCTTCACCGTGCCGTTGCGCGTCACCATGGTGAGGAACAGATTCTCGGCATTCAAGTCGCGGAAGTGGATCATCGCCTGCACGCGCTCGCCCGTCTCCACCTGGATGATGTTGACGATGTTTGTACCCTTGGCGGCCTTGCCGCTCTCGGGGATCTGATAGCCCTTCTTACGGTACACCTTGCCGGTGTCCGTAAAGAAGAGGATATAGTCGTGGGTCGAGGCGGTGAACACGTCGACCACCGTGTCCTCGTCGCGGGTGGTGATGCCCTTTTTGCCCATGCCGCCCTTACTCTGCGCGGTGTATTCGCTCGCGCTCGTGCGCTTGATGTAGCCGTTGCGGGTCAGGGTGAAGACGCACTGCTCCTCCTCGATGAGGTCTTCAATGTCGATCTCGTCCTCGACCTCCTGAATTTCGGTCTTGCGCTCATCGCCGTACTTGTCGCGGATTTCAAGAAGCTCGTCCTTCAAAACGCCCTTGAGCATCGTCTCGTTGGAGAGAAGCTCGACAAAGTATGCGATCTTCTTTTCCAGCTCGTCAAACTCGTTCTGGAGCTTTTCGCGGTCGAGGCCCTGCAAGGCCTTCAGGCGCATATCGAGAATGGCCTGCGCCTGCACGTCGGAGAGCGAGAAGCGTTCCATCAGCTTTTCCTTCGCGTCGTCGTAGCTCGTGCGGATGATGTGGATGACCTCGTCGATGTTGTCCTGCGCGATCAGTAAGCCCTGTAACAGGTGCTCGCGCTCGCGCGCCTTTTTGAGGTCGTACTGCGTCCTGCGCGTGATAAGCTCTTCCTGGAAGGCGAGATACTCGTCGATGATGTGGCGCAGGGACAGAATTTTCGGCTGCTTCTGGTTGTCGACGAGCGCCAGCATGTTGATGGCGAAGCTCGTCTGAAGCTGCGTCTGGGCGAACAGGCGGTTTAAGACCACCTGCGGGTTCGCGTCATGCTTCACCTCGATGACGATGCGCATGCCCGTGCGGTCGGTCTCGTCACGGATGTCGGAAATGCCCTCCAACCGCTTGTCGTTCACCTGGTCGGCCATGTTCTTGATGAGCATGCGCTTGTTCACTTGATACGGAAGCTCGGTGACGATGATGCGCGTGCGGTCGCGGCCGAATTCTTCAAATTCCGTGCGGGCGCGCAGGATGATCTTACCGCGGCCCGTGGCGTAAGCCGCGCGGATGCCGCTGCGGCCCATAATGATGCCCTTGGTCGGGAAGTCGGGGCCCGTGACGTGCTGCATCAGGTCATAAAGCGTCGCCTCGGGATTGTCGAGCACGCAGACGCAGGCGTTGATGACCTCGGTCAGGTTGTGCGGCGGGATGTTCGTCGCCATACCGACGGCGATACCGGAAGAACCGTTGACCAGCAGGTTCGGGAAGCGCGCGGGCAGCACGCGGGGCTCCTTGCGGCTCTCATCGAAGTTCGGGTCCCAGTCGACGGTCTCCTTATCGATGTCGCGCAGCATTTCGTTCGCGATCTTCGACATTCTGGCCTCGGTGTATCGGTAGGCGGCCGGAGGGTCGCCATCAATGGAACCGAAGTTGCCGTGGCCGTCGACGAGCATATAGCGCATGGAGAAGTCCTGCGCGAGACGCACGAGCGCGTCGTACACCGACGCGTCGCCGTGCGGATGATAGCGGCCCAGCACGTCGCCGACGCAGGTCGCCGACTTTTTGAAGGGCTTGTCGCTCGTCAGACCGTCTTCATACATGGCGTACAGGATGCGGCGGTGGACGGGCTTCAAGCCGTCGCGCACGTCGGGCAGCGCGCGCCCGACGATGACCGACATCGCGTATTCGATGTAGGAGGACTGCATCTCGTGCACGAGCTCGCTCTGCACGATCTTTTGGTTGGGGAATTGAATGTCTTCGGGTTTGTAATCCACGTTTTTGTGTGCCATTTTCTTCGTCCTCCTCTCTTAAAAGTCCAGATTGACCGCGTATTTCGCGTTCTGTTCGATGAATTCCTTGCGCGGCTCGACCTTCTCGCCCATCAGCACGGTGAAGGTCTCGTCCGCGAGCACTGCGTCTTCGAGCGTGATGCGCTTGAGCGTGCGCTTTTCGGGGTCCATGGTCGTCTCCCACAGCTCGTGCGGGTTCATTTCACCAAGACCCTTGAAGCGCGAGATATCGACCTTCGCGTTCGGATTGTCGCCGCGAAGCTCGGCGGAGTATTGATCGCGCTCCTCCGGCGTGAAGGCAAGTCGCGTCGTCTTGCCGCGCGTCAGCTTGAAAAGCGGCGGCACCGCGGCGTAGACATAGCCGTTTTCAATGAGCGGGCGCATATAGCGGAAGAAGAACGTCAGCAGCAGCGTCCGGATGTGCGAGCCATCGACATCGGCATCCGCCATGATGATGACCTTGTGATAGCGGAGCTTATTGATATCGAAATCTTCGCCAAGGCCGGCGCCGAGCGCGATGATGACGGGCTGGAGCTTGTCGTTGCCGTAAATTTTGTCGGCGCGCACCTTTTCGACGTTGAGCATCTTGCCCCACAGCGGCAGGATCGCCTGGAAACGCGAGTCGCGTCCCTGCGTGGCGCTGCCGCCTGCCGAGTCGCCCTCTACGATGTAGAGCTCGGTGAGCTCGGGGTTATTTTCGTTGCAGTCGCGCAGCTTGTCGGGCATCGCCGCGCCGCCGAGGGCGCTCTTGCGGCGGATGGATTCGCGCGCCTTGCGCGCGGCCTCTCGCGCGCGGTTGGCCGTCATGGCCTTATCTAAGATCGTGCGCGCCACGACGGGGTTCTCCTCAAGGAACTGCATCAGCCGGTCGGAGACGATGCCGTCGACCAGTGTGCGGATCTCGGAATTTCCGAGCTTTGCCTTTGTCTGGCCCTCGAACTGCGCGTTCGTGAGCTTCACGGAGATGACGCAGGTCAGGCCCTCGCGGCAGTCCTCGCCGCTGACCTTGTCGCCCTCTTTGATGATGCCGTTTTTGATGCCGTAGGCGTTCAAAACGCGCGTGAGCGCGGCCTTGAAGCCGGTCTCGTGCATGCCGCCTTCGGGCGTGTGGACGTTGTTGGCGAACGACAGGATATTTTCCTGATAGCCGTCGTCATACTGGAGCGCCAATTCTGCGAACGAATCGCCCTTCATGCCGCTCATGTAGATGACGTTATTGTGCAGCGGCTCTTTCTTCTTGTTGAGCCACGTGACGAATTCGCGGATACCGCCCTCGTAGCACATCGAGTCACGGCGCTCGCTCTCGGGCTTTTCTTCACTCTCAAGGCGCTTATCCTCGATCGTGATGCGAAGGCCCGCGTTCAAAAATGCCTCTTCGCGCATGCGGGTGTGCAGCGTTTCGTAGGAGTATTCCAGCTCTTCGAACATCTCGGGGTCGGGCTTGAAGGTGACGGTCGTGCCCGTGTGGTCGGTCGAGCCGATGATGGTCATCTCCTGCGTGATCTTGCCACGGGAGAATTTCATCTCGTAGATGTTGCCGTTTTTGTGCACCTGCACCGTCAGCCATTCAGACAGCGCGTTGACAACGCTCGCGCCGACGCCGTGCAGACCGCCGGAGACCTTGTAGCCTCCGCCGCCGAACTTGCCGCCTGCGTGCAGCACGGTGTAGACGACCTCGAGCGCGGGACGGCCCGTCTGCGCCTGAATGTCGACCGGAATGCCGCGGCCGTTATCCACAACGGTGATGGTGTTGCCCTCGTTGATCGTCACTTGAATTTCCGTGCAGTAGCCCGCAAGCGCTTCGTCGATGGAGTTATCCACAATTTCGTAGACGAGGTGGTGCAGGCCGCTCACCGACGTCGAGCCGATGTACATGCCCGGGCGCTTGCGCACCGCCTCCAGTCCTTCGAGCACCTGGATCTCTGAGGCGTTATAGTCGTTGTTTTCATCCACCGCCGTGGATTGCAGGATCTCATTTTCTGCCATTTGGGTTCTCCTTTCGTCATCAGGCAGGAAGAACCGGGTCGGAGCCCTTTCCGGCCCGTTTCTCCCTGCCTCGAGCACTATTTTGATGGGAAAGCCGCTTACATCGCGGCTGTTGTTTTCTTCTTTTGAATCACGCAGTAAATACCGTACACCAGCGCCTGACTCATTAGGTACAGAAACAAAATGCCCGTGATCGGCCCGACGGGAAACGTCGAATCCGCACCGTGGAACTGCCAGAGCACTTCGCATGCAAGCCAGAAGAGCGCCGACACCTTCATTTTCTTCCGAAAGAGCCACTTGTCGCCCTCGTCCGTTTTGAGCCGCCACGTGAAATACACCGTCAGCAGCGCGAAAAAGCCGAGCGCGATGGGCAGTATCCAGCGCTCATCGTGGGGAAGGGAAAAGGGACTTGCCAGCATTGTCAAAGCAACGGGGATCTTCATGTCTGCTCCTCCATTCTCTTTTGCAGTGTTTGGCTCGAAAGCTCGGATAGATAAACCAGCTGCGGGTGATACGGGTGGTCGCACACCAGAAAGGACTTGGGAATGTCCTCGCAGGCGTCGATGACAAGGCTCTCGTCCTCCGCCCGCCTAAGAAATTCTGACGTTCTCTTCGATTGCGACGTGATCTCGAGATCAAAAACGCCGATGATGTGTTTTTCTGGCAGCATGACATTGTTGCCGATGTGCAGGTACATGGTACCTCCTCAGATATCGCGCCCAAATGGCGCGGGGTCATGCGGCGTGCGCGCCGCAGTACCACACCCCCCATTTTCTTTCCGTGGAAAGAAAACGGGCGGTGTGACCGTCCAAAAGAAAGGCGTTAGATTGGCAGCCTCGATTTTGAATGACTTTTATGCCTCCGGAATGGGAGTGCCTGCCAAGGTTTGTATCTAAACGACTTGGCTTGCTTCTATCTTCGCTATCGCTTTGCCTATCTTGTAGAAGTGCGCAGTAATTTCCGTCTATCGCCAGTCTCATCAATGCGGTGAGCGAAGCAATGCCGTATTCGACAAGCAGTCTGCCGCCCAACTACCGTCACTCGCGCCTCACGGTAGTAAGGCGCGGTTGCAACCAGTAGCGAATAGCAGAAGATTCATGGCGAAGCCATGTACACCGCACCCACACTGCGCAGCGCGTGCAGTCATTCAAGCTACAAACTGGCAATGTAAGCGGGGTCGAGGGGTAAGGCCCCTCGTGTTTCTCTTGGGGTTCCAAAGGGGGTATTCTCTTCCAAAAGAGAATATCCCCTTTGTGGGGCAGTCCCGTGACGCACGGGACAAACTTCCGCGCAAAGCGCGGCTATACAACTTTCCCATCGGCGATGTGAAACACCTTGCCACTGAGCAAGGTTCCAAGTCTATCCTCTTCACAGCACGTGATAAACACCTGCCCGCCGAGGATGCGGTTGAGCACATATTCCTGCCGCCGTGGGTCCAGCTCGGACAGCACGTCATCGAGCAACAGCAGCGGTGTGCGGGATGTGATCTCGCGGTAAATCTCCCGCTCGGCGAGCTTGAACGCCAGCGCCGCCGTGCGGGTCTGGCCCTGAGACGAAAACTGCCTTGCGTTCACGCCGCCGATCGTCACGGCGATATCGTCCTTATGCGGGCCGGAAAGGCACATTCTTGATGCCCGTTCCGCCGCCGCGTGCGATGCCTGATGCGCGCGCAGCTGGTCGTAAATCGTTTCAATTGGCGCGAGCGGGTCTGAAATGGTCGAAACCGTCTGGTATTCGACGCCCAGCTCTTCCCTGCCGCCGGAGCATTCGCGGTGCGCGATGCCCGCATATTCCTTCAGTCGCTCGCAGAACCGCGCACGGTAGTAGATGATGACCGCGCCGCTCTGCGCCATGCGCAGGTCAAATTCCGGCAAAGTATCAAGAAGCGATGGATACTCCTCGCTGTCGCGCAAAATGCGCGTCTTGTGCTCGTAGGCGCGGTGATAGTCGCTGAGCGCCTGCGCGTAGCGCGCGCGCAGTTGGCAGAGCGCGTCGTCCATGAACTTGCGCCGCGCCGCCGCGCCGTCGCGGATCAGCAGCAGATCCTCCGGACAGAAGTAGACCGCGCCGAGCACGTCGCTGAGGTCGCTCCCCTTTTTCACGGGCACCTTATTGATGAGAATTTTTCGTCTTCTCCCCGCGGCGAGCGCGATCTCGAGCAGAAAATCCCGGTTGCGCGCAAACGCGTTCGCCTTGATGCTGCATTCGCTCTTGCCGAACGAAATGAGCTCTTTTTCCGCCCTCGCGCGCGGCGAACGGGCGGAAGAGAGATAGACGATTGCTTCCAAGAGGTTCGTCTTTCCCTGCGCGTTCTCACCGACGATGACGTTGCAGTCCGGCGCGAACGTGACATTCAGCGCGTCGTAATTGCGAAAGTTCCGCAGCGCCAACGCGTCAATTCGCATAGGAGACCGTCAGCTCTTTGCCGTCGATGGCGACCGTGTCGCCCGGACGGATCTTCTTGCCGCGCATTGTGCAGACCTCGCCGTTGACCGAAACGTCGCCGTTCTGGATGACGATCTTCGCCTCGCCGCCCGTGCCGACTAAATTCGCCAGCTTCAAGAGGTCCTGCAATTTGATAAATTCCGTGGTGATGGTAATGTCAGTCATAAAAAGTCCTTTACAAAGCGATTCCTATCAGAAATCGTTGTACCATTTTATACGATATGGATTCAGTTTTTTGTCTCAATTTGCCTTCAGGCGCACGGGCAGCACCATGTAGAGAAAGTTCTCTTCGCCCTCGACGGGAACGATGATGGCCGGCGAAATGCCGGTGTTGAGCTCCATTCTCACGGTGTCGGCGGGCGCGTAGCGCAGCGCGTCCATCAGATAACGGTTGTTGAAGCCGATCTCAAGCCCCTGACCGTCGCCCGCGATGCGGCAGACGTCCTTTGCGTCGCCGTTGGCGGTCTTGGCGGACATCGTCACCTTGTCCTCGCCGAACTGGCAGCGCACGGGGCTCTTGAGCTTTTCACTGATGACGACGCTCACGCGCTCGAGGCTCTGGAGCATCGTCTTCGTGTCGACGACGACGTTGATGGGGTTTCTGCGCGGGATGGCGTTCTTATAATCGAGGAATTCACCCTCTAAGCGGCGGCAGATGAGCTCGGTCTCACCGACCTCGAAGAGAATATGGCGCTGGCCGAGCGTGATGGTCACGACCTCGTCGATCTCCTCGCAGATGCGCTCGACCTCATTGAGCGCCGTGCCGGGCGCGACGAACGAGAACGCGCCGCCTTCGATCTTTTCAAGCGCTTCCTTGCGAAGCGCAAGGCGGAAGCCGTCGACGGAGACGACGGTCAGCCCCTCGGCAGATACCTCGAACAGCGAGCCCATATGCACGGGGCGCGCCTCGTTCGTCGAAACGGCGAAGCTCGTCTGCTGGATCATGGTCTTGAGCGTCTTTTCGGCGATCTGGACGGCGTACTTCTCCTCGACCTCGGGCAGCTCGGGGAAATCGGCGGCGGAGAGGCCCATGATGTCGAAATCCGCGTCGCCGCAGGTCAGGTGGATCAAAAATTTGTCGTTTGCGGTGAAGGTCACGACGTCGTCGGGCAGTCTTCTTAAAATCTCGCTGATCAGGCGCGCGTTGACGACCAGCTCGCCGGACTCCTCGACCTCGGCGGCAAACTTCGTGCGGATGCCGGTCTGCATGTTGTAGCCCGAAACGGTCAGGCTCTCGCCGCCGCAGGTCAGCAGCAGTCCTTCGAGCGCAGGGATGGAGCTTTTCGCCGCGACGGCGCGGGAGGCGGTATTGACTGCATTTTGCAGCAGCAGCTTTTCGCAGGAGAATTTCATAGCGGCGTTCCTTTCGTAAAACGGATGATTTTTTCTCTTTTGGAAAAGAAAAAGGATAGTTTTTAGAAATAGCAGCAGTAGGGGCGCAAAAATGTGGAAAACCCAATTTTAGCCCGAAATGGCAAGGAAAATTTATCCCTCATGGGTTGTTGAAAAGTTCTATCACTTTCCACACCCAAAATTTTGAAAAAATGTTTCCACAGCTTCCCTCTGCACAACCCTGTGGATAATGTGGAAAACTTTGTTATCTCTTGGAGTTGATGTTAATCGTGATCTCTTTGATCGTCTGGTTGAAGACGGGATCGGATTTCATCTTCTTTTCGATCTGCTCGAGCGAGTGGAGCACGGTCGTATGGTCGCGCTTGCCGAACTCGCGGCCGATGTCGGGCGTCGACAGATTCGTCATGCGGCGCACGAGGTACATCGCGGCCTGACGGGCGTTGACGGCCTCGCGGCTTCGAGACGGGCCCTTGATGACCTCTTCGTCGATGCCAAAGTAGCGTGACGTTTCAGTGATGATCATCGCCGCCGTGGGGGCGAGATTCGCGTTCTTTTTCATAAAGTCCTCGACCGCGCGGTGCGCGGCGTCGGCGTCCATCTCGCGTCCGATGAGATCGCGGTAGGCGAGAATCTTGTTCATCGTGCCCTCGAGCTGACGGACGTTGGACGTAACATTCTCGGCAATGTAACGCGCAATGTCGTCGTCGATGACGGTGCCCCACTGCGCGGCCTTGTTTTTCACGATAGCAAGGCGCGTTTCAAAATCGGGCGGCTGCACATCGACAAGTAAGCCCCACTCAAAGCGCGTGCGCAGGCGGTCGTCGAGAAGGTGCATGTCAGAGGGCGGGCGATCGGAGGTCAGGACGATCTGGCGTCCGGCCTCGTAGAGCGTGTTGAACGTATGGAAAAATTCGTTCTGCACCTGCTCTTTGCCCGCGACAAACTGCACGTCGTCTACGAGCAGCAGGTCCGCGTCGCGGTACTTCGCGCGGAATTCGCTGCCGCGGCCCGCGCGCACGAGCTCGATGAATTCGTTGATGAAATCATCGCCCTTGATGTAGATGATCTTCGCCGACGGGCGCGTCGTGCGGATCTGATGGGCGATGGCGTAAATGAGGTGCGTCTTGCCAAGGCCGGAGTCGCCGTAGATAAATAGCGGGTTGTAGTGCCCCACGCCGTCGGCCACGGCGCGCGCGGCGGCATAGGCCATCTTGTTCGATTCGCCGACGACGAACGTGTCGAACGTGAATTCGCCGGAATCGAGCAGCGCGGTGGACTTTTTGACCTCGGGCTCGAAAAGGGCGGTGCTCTCCGCGGTGGAGAGGAGCTTGACGTCGAAATCGGCGGAGTAAATGTCCCGCAGGGAATCCTTGATGCGGTCAGAGAACATGGATTCGATCGTGCTGCGCTTAAAATCGTTCGGGCAGTGGAGATACAGCGTGCGGTCCTTGATGGACACGGCCTCCACCTCGTCGAACCACGTGGAGATGGTCGTCTCGGACAGGTCCTGGCTGAGGCGGGAGAGAACGATCTTCCAGATGTCTGCAACAGAGTTCACGGAAGCGCTCCTTTCTTTCTTTGGAATAAACGGCTGTGACAGCCGAAAATTTACTCCCTACATTATACCAAAAAACGCGCGCGAACGCAACACATATTCTAAATATAAAACGCTGTTTTTTGCAGTGCAAAAGCCCTGAAAAACAGGCAAAAGGACACAAGAGATAGTTGCATGTTTCGATACGCGCCACAAGGTTTTGCGGGAAATGGAAACATGCACCAATTTTTGCATTTTTGGTTGACAGAATGCGGCAAAACCGATATAATACTCCCCGTATGCCGCATCAATACGGCACTATTTTTATCAACTGCGGTCCGCGGGGAGCTTTCTCCGCCCGCCGTCGAGTAAGTGCAGCGCCTCAAAAAGGGGTGCTGCCGGTAAAATTTTTTTCAGGAGGTAAAACGAAATGGCTACTTCTCGCACCTATCAGCCCAAGAAGCTCCAGCGCTCCAAGGAGCACGGCTTCCGCAAGAGAATGTCCACTGCCAACGGCCGCAAGGTTATCGCCCGCCGTCGTGCACGCGGCCGCGCCCGTCTGACCCACTAAAGCGGGAGCAACTTGCGTATCGTATGCTACACATGAAACAATGAGGGACGGCCGATGAGAATGTGTTTCGATCGCCGTCCCTTGCAGGCTATGCGGAGAAATCCGCAAAAGCAGGGAGATCACGCGTGAAAAGCACCACCACCGTCAAGAAAAATTACGAATTCCGCCGGATGTACGCCAAGGGCAAGTCCGGTGTTTCGTCCTGCCTTGTGGTGTATTACCGGAAAAACCGGCTCGGACACAACCGCCTCGGCGTCACGGTCAGCACCAAGCTCGGCCACGCCGTCGTGCGCAACCGCGTCCGCCGCCGCATCCGCGAGATCTTCCGCCTGAGCCAGGGGAAGATGAAGCAGGGCTACGACTGCATCGTCGTCGCCCGCACAAGGGCCGCCCACGCGGACTACTGGGAGCTCAAGCGCGCGTTTGAAAAAACGTGCAAAAAGCTCGATCTGTGGGAAACGCAGGCATGAAACGCTTTCTGCTGTTTCTCATCCGGTTTTACCGCAGGGCCATCTCACCCTACCGTCCCCCCTGCTGCCGCTTTATCCCCACGTGCTCTCAATACGCGCTCGAAGCGATCGAGAAGTACGGGGCGGTCAAGGGCGGCTGGCTTGCCTTCAAGCGTATCATGCGGTGCCATCCGTTCTACAAGGGCGGAAAAATCTACGACCCGGTCCCGTGACCGAACCTAAAACCACGGAGGAAACCGAAGAATGTCAACCATCGGCTACTACATTTGCGTTCCCTTCGCCTGGGTCCTGCGCACCTTCTATGAGCTGACCGGCTCCTACGGCTGGGCTCTCGTGCTCTTCACGATCGTCGTGAAGCTCATCACGCTGCCCTTCCAGATGAAGTCGAAAAAGAGCATGATGCGCATGAATCTCTTCCAGCCCAAGGTGAAAGAGATCCAGACGAAATACGCCAATAATCCCACGCGCATGAACGAGGAGATGCAGCTCCTCTACACACAGGAGGGCGTGAACCCCATGAGCGGATGCCTCTGGAGCTTCCTGCCCTTCCCCATCCTCATCGCTCTGTATTCCATCATCCGTCAGCCGCTCAGCCGCTTCATGATGCTCTCCAAGGACGTCGTGACGGAGATCACGACCCTTGCCACCACCCTGGGCTACAATGCCGAGCTCGTGCGCAAGGGCTATGAGGAGATCGGCCTTGCCAAGTTCATTTCCGACAACTTTGCGGATTTTTCCGGCAAGTTTGACGGCCTTCTCAACGTGAACTACAACTTCCTCGGCCTTGACCTTACGGTCATGCCGGGGGATGTGTGGAAAGATTTCTTCACCGGCGGCTGGCCCGTGATCGGCGTTGTGCTGATCCCGTTCATTTCCGGTGCTTTGAGCTTTCTGCAGTCCAAGGCGTCCATGGCCGGCAACGTCGCCGCTGAGGGCAACGACGCCGCGGCCCGCTCCAGCCGCATGATGATGTGGATGATGCCGCTCATGTCGCTGTGGATCGGCTTTACGCTGCCCGCGGCTCTCGGCGTCTACTGGATCGTCAACTCGCTGCTCTACGCCATCCAGGAAAAGGCTCTGACCAAGTACTATAAGAGCCACATGGAGGACGAGCTCAGCGAGAAGGAAAAGCAGAAGCGCGACGACCGTCTGCGCCGCATGGAAGCCGCCCGCGAGCAGCAGCGTAAGTACGCTGCCGAAGAGGCTGAGAAGAAGAGCCTCAAGGAAAAGCGTGCGGAAAAGCAGGCTGCAAAATCCATGAAGAAGAAAAATTCCACGAACGAAAGCGGACGCGTCGGCGACCGCCCCTATGCCCGCGGCCGTTCCTACGACCCCGAGCACTACGGAGAATAATTGTAAGGAGCTTGTCTGAATGATCAAGTTTATTGACGTAACGGGCAAGACGGAGGACGAGGCCATCCAGAGCGCGCTCGCGCAGCTCAAAATGGACAGAGACGACGTTTCTGTTGAAATTCTTGAGCGCGCGAAAGCCGGATTCCTCGGCATCGGCAGCGCGCCCGCGCGCGTTCGCGTGAGCTATGACGACGGCAAGGCCGAAGAGGTCAAGCCGGTGGATAAGCCTGCCGCACCCAAGCCCGAAAAGAAAGTTGAACCCGCTTCTGCGCCCAAGGCCGTGCCCATGTACGCGCCCGAGGTGCTGCAGAAAAAAGAATCCCGTGCAAACGACAAGCCGCGTACCGAACGCGGCGACCGTCCCGCGCGCGAAGACCGCCGCGAGAACCGCGCTCCCCGCGCCGAGCGCGCGGAGCGTCCCGCCCCGCAGCCCAAGCCCATTGTCGACCTCGGCGAAGAGTGCCACGACGAGAAGAGCGAGCAGATCCGCGCGTTCCTCAAGGGCCTTCTTGAGCACATGGACTCCGCCGCTGAGGTCAAGGTCTACGAGAGTGAGAAGGGCCGCTACAAGGTCTTCCTCGAAGGTGAAAAGCTCGGCGCGCTGATCGGCCGCCGCGGCGAAACGCTCGACGCCATCCAGCAGTTGACGAACTACAGCATCAACCGCGGCAGCGAGAAGAACCGCGCCCGCGTGCAGGTCGACGCGGAAAATTACCGCGAAAAGCGCGAGCAGAGCCTCGAGCGCCTGGCGGAAAAGGTCGCCGGCAAGGTGACGAAGTACCGCCGCAATGTCACCCTCGAGCCCATGAACGCCTATGAGCGCCACGTCATCCACACCGCGCTCCAGGATACGCCGAGTGTGACAACGTTCTCCATCGGCACCGAGCCGAACAGAAGAGTTGTCGTTTCTTACGACCGCACCAAGGCGTGATAAAAGGGGGCCATTCTCTTTCACAAAAGAGAATGGCCCCCTTTAGATCCCCCAAGAGAAAGGTTTCAGATTGGCGGTCTCGGGCGCGAATGACCTTTATGCCTCCGGAATGCAATATCTGCGCGCGGCAAAGCCGCGTTGAGCCCTGCTATACGATTTGATCTGCTCCTACTACCCGCTGCCGCTCTGCTGATCTTGCGCAAGTGCAGCCTAATCGCTATCTACCGATAGTGCGTATATCGCGGCGAGCGCAGCAAAGCCGCCTTGGCAGGAAAAAGCAAGATTGATAAAATTCAAAGTAGACGGAGATTGCGTAAGGGTAACGAATCGCAGGCAAAGCGACAGCGAAGATAGAAGCAAACCAAGTCGTGTAGAACCATCCCATGGCAGGCACCCGATTCCACAGGCCGTGCAGTTCTTCAAGCCCAAAGCTGGCAATGTAAACCTTTCTCTTGGGGGTTCAAAAGGGGGATATTCTCTTTCACGAAAGAGAATATCCCCCTTTTACCCGTTCCCCACGTGGGCGTGGGGGTGAGAATCACTTTTTTTGATTTTTAAGTACCCCCAACGATTTGCACAGCGTGTAGGAAAACACCACCAGCGCGGCGGAGATCGCAATCGCGAGCACGTTGCGGCTCTGTTCGGAAAGGGCGAGCGCGCCGGCGGCGAACAGCACAACGATCACGATGCCGGCAAGCATGGCCGCACCGCTGATGATCAAGGTGATCTTCGTGCCTCCGGTCATTTCCTTTTTCATTTTGATTCCTCCTTGAGCTCGAGCAGCACGGGGCAGTGGTCGCTGCCCATGACCTCAGCTAAGATATCCGCGTTTTCGATGCGGGAGCGCAGGCGTTCGGAGACGATGAAATAGTCGATCCTCCACCCCACGTTCCGTGCGCGCGACTGGGCGCGGTAGCTCCACCACGAATAGGCGTCCGTCTTGTCGGGGTACAGCGTGCGGAACGAATCGAGAAAGCCCGAGGACAAAAGCTGCGTCATCTTGCCGCGCTCCTCGTCGGAAAAGCCGGGGTTAAAGTGGTTCGTCTTCGGATTTTTGAGGTCGATCTCCTCGTGTGCGACGTTTAAGTCCCCACAGTACACGACGGGCTTGATCGTGTCGAGCTCGCAGAGGTATTGCCGCAGCGCATCCTCCCATTCCATGCGGTACGAAAGGCGGCGCAGCTCGTCCTGCGAGTTCGGCGTGTAGCAGCAGACGAGGTAGAAGTCCGGATATTCACACGTGATGACGCGCCCTTCATGGCGGTGGATGTCCTCGCCAAAGTCATAGGTGACGGAAAGAGGCTCCTGCTTGGTGAACACCGCCGTGCCGGAGTAGCCCTTTTTGTCCGCGCTGTTCCAGTAGATGTGGTACTGCGGCAGGTCAAGTTCGATCTGATGCGGCTGCAGCTTCGTCTCCTGTAGGCAGATGACGTCTGCGTCGATGAAATTCACAAAATCCAAAAAGCCCTTGCCAATGCACGCGCGCAGGCCGTTGACGTTCCATGAGATGAGTTTCATTGGGGAAAAGTCCTCCGAAAGTTTGATGGTGAGACCATTGTACTATCCGGGGGAGGGAAAAGCAATAAAAATTACGGCGAGCCTCCCTCCATGCCGCGCAAAATGCCGCGTTCTGTTAAGCCAAAGCGGCAAAAACCCTCATTTTCTGCGGACTTTTTATCTCTCCACAGAGAAGCGTTTACAACGCTCGCTGACATACGGTAAAATAAACCCAATCACACGGTCTGGAGGAGTTTCCGCATGAAAAAGATCTTTCTCTCCGCGATCCTTGCCGGCGCGGTCATCGCCTTTGGCGGCACAGTGTTTCTGTCGGTGGAAAATACGGTCGTCGGGTCGATTTTTTTCACGATCGGCCTTTTCGTCGTCTGCACGCGCGGGCTGCATCTGTTCACCGGCAAGGTCTGCTACGTGTTCGATAACGATATGGCCTACGCCAAAACGCTGCCGGTCATCTGGCTGGGGAATCTCGCCGGCACGTCGCTCATCGCGCTTGCCGAGAAGTGCACGCGGCTTGTATCCCTCAGCGCCCGCGCGCAGGGCATTTGTGAACTGAAGCTCTCCGAGCCGCTGTTCGGCGCGTTCATCCTCGCCGTTTTCTGCAACGTGATGATCTACATCGGCGTGGAGGGCTATCGCTCCAACCCGCACGAGCTCGGCAAGTATCTCGCGCTCTTTTTCGGCGTGTGCGTGTTCATCCTCTGCGGCTTTGAGCACTGCGTGGCGAATATGTACTATTTCACGATGGGCGGCGCGTGGAGCGGCCGCGCGGTTTTATATCTGCTCGTGATGACGGTCGGCAACGCCGCCGGCGGCGTAATCGGGCCTTTGGCAAGAAAGGTCTTGTCCCGCTGAGGGACGGGAATTCCCTGCGTGCGGGAGTGCGCAGGCAAAGGGGGCCATTCTCTCACGTGAGAGAATGGCCCCCTTGAACCCCCAAGAGAACGCAAGGGTCCTGCCCCTTGACCCCGCACATTGGCAGTCAGGCACTTGAAGAACTGCGCAGCCTGCGGATTGCACTGCGGTGTACATGGCTTCGCCATGAACCCCTGCGTTTCGTTGCATGTTGCAACCGCGCCTTACTATCGTGAGGCGCGAGTGACGTTTGCTTGGCGGCAGACTGCTTGCCGAATGCGGCATTGCTGGCGCTCGCCGCATTGAGTAGTGCCTCGGTAGACGGAGATTACTGCGCACTTCTACAAGATGGGCAGAGCGGCAGCGGATAGTAGAAGCAGTGGCAAATCGTATAGTAAAACCAATGGCGGCGAGCGTTAGTAATGCCGCCACGCAGGCACTTTCACTCCGGAGGCATGAAAGTTGTTCGAGCTCCAGATTGCCAATCAAAGCCTTTCTCTTGGGGTTCCAAAGGGGCCATTCTCTTTTGCGAAAGAGAATG
>ENA-OZVY01000466-OZVY01000466.1-human-gut-metagenome-genome-assembly--contig:-NODE-466-length-16404-cov-8.563643_pt1 | contig 16404 bp, 9 predicted proteins | sample MGYA00243453_ERZ654061 | MGnify/ENA primary metagenome ERZ654061 (study PRJEB26926, sample SAMN06165135) | human gut metagenome | biome: ENVO:00009003; feature: ENVO:2100002; material: ENVO:00002003... | reverse complement strand
CTGCACCACCCACACAGCTTTTGGATTAGCCTTTTTCATTGCATCCATAATAGCCTTGCCAGCTTTGCCGAAGTCTAGTCCGGCAGGCAAGCTTTTGGCTTCATGAAAAGGATCGATGGAGTAGTAGTCACTTGTTCCATACAGCTTTTCGGTTTCTTCGTAAAAAAGGCTGGCAATCTGGGTAAACTTGGGATCGTCGGGCAGTAAGATTCCCGGCCGGTCAAATCCGTTCCATTTGTTGAGAGTGCTTTGGGCGGATTCCGAGGAGATGTTGCTTAATGTTTTCTCTTCTTTTCCACCATCAATACGTTTTCCCAAATCCAGTTTGGAGGGGATCATACCCGAGTAACCGGGCAGTACGGGGTGCATTCCCCATTCTTTCATTCGTTTCAATATCTTTTTCTGCAAGTCTTCTTGCTGTTTATACCAATTATCGGGGTTAGGGCCTCCCCATCCTTCCAGATTGTTCATTTCCCACCAGGCAAGGAATGCTGGTCCGGCAATAAAATCATTGATTTGCTGTTTGGAAAATCCTAAGCGGAGTAATAGGTTACGCCACACACATTCATGTCCTACGGCAGCAAGTGGCAGGTTGATGCCATGCAGTGCCATCCAATCCAGTTCCTCTTCCCAACGTTTCCAATCCCAAAATGCCATGGAGTAGGAGTAGGTGCAGTAATTGAAATCGTAACGCAGGGCCAGATTTGTTTCGTGGCGTTCTTTACGGAAGACGGGAGGAAGAACATTGGGTAGTGAGGCATGCATACCGTTCCATGACAGGTGGATTCCGGCATGATACTTTAAGTACCAGTTGATTCCGGTTGCTATATTAATATAGGTATTGCCTCGTATCACTACCTTGTCGCCTTTTTGGTCCAACTCGAAAAAGTCATTTGGGCTTTTGTGTAGTTCGACTACGAACTTGTCCGATGCTCCCTTGTCTATCCTTTCCAGCATTCCCTTGATGGGGTTTGCCAGTATACCGGAGGAGAGTAATATCAGCCAGCTCAATAATAAGAATGTGTTTTTCATATACATTTGCATTTCTGTTTTTTACAAATGTAAGGGAAACAAAGCTTTTTATAGGAGAATATGGTGCACAAATGGAGTAAAATAGTAAAGTGAACTATTTTTTTCCAAAATATTCGCTTGGAAGTACTCCAAACAGCTCTTTGAAGCATTTTGTGAAATATTTAGGGTCGTTAAAACCTACGGCATATGCGATTTCTGCAACAGAAATGTCACATTCTACTTTGGTTAAAGTGTCTTTTGCCACATTTAATCGGTAGTTTCTCATGAATTGACCAATGGATTGCCCTGTCAAAGATTGTAATTTCTGATTGACTAAGGTTTTGCTGTATCCCATATCGCGGATAAAGCGCTCTAAGTTATAATCCGAGTCGGCATAATGTTCTTTCATTAAATTGATTGCCGATGTCATAAATGTGTTGTCTTTGGAACTAGCGTTTATATTCAATGTTTCACAATTCATACTAGTGGAGAACATGGATTTGTATTTCTGGCGTAAGGCAAGTATATTTCGGATACGTAATCTTAGAATAACCTCATCAAATGGTTTGCACAGATATTCATCTACTCCTATTTCATAGCTGATTCTTTCTTGGGCTTCAGACCGGAGGGCAGTGAGCATGAGAAAGGGGATGTGGGAAGTAGCCAGATTAGCTTTTACCCGGCGGGATAATTCATTCCCGTCCATGACGGGCATCATCAGGTCGCTGACAATCAAATCAATCGTTTCTCTTTGAATCAAGTAAAGAGCTTCTGCACCGTTCTGTGCTTCTTTTAATTGATAATTGTTTTTGAGAATGGAACAAATATAAGTACGCATATCTGCATTATCTTCAACAATGAGGATGGTTTCCTTTTTCTCGTTTCCATTGGCAGGAATGGAAAGTGGATGTTCATTCTGCTCATATTTTTCTTTTTCTGATTTGGCTTGGGGGATACCTTTTTCCAAAGGTAATAGTATTCTGAAGAAAGCTCCTTGCTTGGGATTGTTTCCTGCATAGATGTTGCCTCCGTGCAGAGAAATGATTTTCTTACATAAGAATAGTCCGATTCCTGTGCTGCTTTGTCCATAAACGGGATATTTGATGCTCTTTTTGGATTGGTAGAAGCGTTCGAAAATACGTTCTATATCTTCGGGTACGATACCATTACCTGTATCTTTTATATCTATGAACAGCCAGGTATGGTTGTCTTTGTCGGTAAGGGAAGCCACATACAAACTTATTTTTCCATAATCGGGAGTGAATTTAACAGCATTGGATATCAGATTAATAATGGCTTTGCGCATATATTCAACATCAAATATCCAAAACGGGGTACAGAGCCGGAAGTAGGTGATGATGTTTATGTTCCGTTCATGGGCAAATACTTCGAAAGGCATTAATATATTTTGTATAAGGCGGATAAAGTTTTCGTTTGTCTTATTTAATACAACTTTGTCTGCATCTAACTTTCTGAAGTCCATTAATTCATTGACTAGTGATAGCAGATAATTGGAATTCCGTTCAGCTATTTGTAGCTGTTTCTTTACTTCCGGCTCATGGCTTTTGTCAAGGGCGCGTTGGATGGGACCGTTGATTAAAGTGACTGGTGTCCGGAATTCATGAGTGATATTGGTGAAGAAAGCAATTTTTTCTTCCGTTACCTCCTCGACGTGTCGTGCCATTATTTCTAGTTGTTTATTTTGTAACTCTAGCTCATGGGTGCGTTGGGCTACTTCTTTTTCCAGTTGTTTTTTCTGTTGACGGTACAGACTTATTTTCCATTGATAAAAATAATAGCTGCCTACGGTGATCAGAATGGCAAGCAATAAATAGAACCACCAGGATTTATAGAAATAAGGAGTGATGGTTACTTTGACTTCCGTTATTTTATCGGACCAATGTCCTTTCTCGTCTGTGGCACGGACTTGGAACACATATTTTCCGGAGGGAATGAAATTGTATCTAGCAGTATGTTCGCCAGGAAGGGTTTCTGTCCATTCATTCTCATAATTTTTCAAGCGGTAGGCATATTTCACTCGGTTACAGTTTCCATAGTTTAAGGTGGAAAACTCGATGGAAAAACCATGATCTTTTTCGTGCAGACGGATGGTATGTAAATTTGTTACCGCGCAGGGAGTTTTTCCGTCTGCTGGAGGATAGACCATGGTACCGGCGACACTGATTGAGGTCAGTTTGACTTTGGCATCCTGCTTTTTTGTCTTGGCTATATCGGGGGTGAAAGCGACTAATCCGTTTATAGTACCGAAATATAACAGGTTATTTTGGGGAGAATAATAAGATGCGTTCCAATAAAACTGATTATTGGGCAGTCCGTCTTCTTTTGTATAATTGGTGAAAGTCATGGTTTGTGTATCCAGTTGGGCGATGCCGTGGTTGGTGGACATCCACAGATGTCCCGTTTTATCTTCCACAATACCTATAATGGTATTATTGGGTAACCCGTCCTTGCGGGTGTAGTTATGAAATGTGAACTGTGTTCCGTTTTCTTCCGCTAGTTGATATAGTCCGTTCCCATTTGCCCCCAGCCAGATGGTACCATTATGATCTTCTATGATACAGTTTATTTTTTCTAATTGCAATGAAGTGGGTTCCGTCAGTTTATGTTTTAAATAGGTATAGCTGAATTGTGTGGAGGAAATGGAGAACGAGTGTAAATCCATAATGAAAACTCCTTCAGATGTTCCCATCCAAAGGCGTTTCTTGCGGTCGATAATGATGGATCCTACCGCATCGAATTCATTGTCGGAACGGTCAAACAAGACCCGGGTGAAACGCTTGGTCTTTTTATGGTAGAAATGAAGCCCTCTGGTAGTACCAAACCATAAACCATTGTTCATGGTGTCTTCACAGGCGCTGCTCAGGAAATCTCCTTCCAGTCCTATGGAGTCTTCCCGGATATGGCGTTGGAAAGTTTGGTTATGGGGGATGTTCAGATTTAGTTCATTGATTCCGACTCCCCAAGTATATGCCCATAAATGATTTTCGGAATCAATGAGAATGCCACGGATAGAGTTGTTACTGATGGAAGTGGGATTGTTCTGGTCAAAAGTATAATGAATGAACTCATCGCTGCCTTTGCTCTTTTTGTTGAGTCCTCCCTCTACTGTTCCTACCCATAGATTTCCGTCTTTGTCTTCGCTGATGGCATTGACCGGATTGGGGGAAAGAGAGGTTTCTCGAAGATAGTTATATTGCCACACATACGTTTGCAGACAATTGGGAGTCAATAAATTGATTCCTCCTATCTCGGTCCCTACCCAGATATTCTCATTGTCGGTCAGCAGGCAGTTGATGAAATTACAGTTCAACGACTTGTCAGGCATTTCATTGTTTTGGCGGATATAAGTAAAAGTATCGGTATCCCGATTGTATACATTGAGTCCGTTCAGAGTAGAAACGATGACATCTCCTTTGCTAGTCAGTTTAACTCCGGTTATATAGGCTTGACTTAGCATTCCGGGGCGATGATTGGAGTAACGGTACCGGTTCAAACTCTGCCGGGTATGGTTATACTTGAAGAGTCCGCGATTGGTTCCTATCCATAACAATTCCCCGTCAGTTTCCATGCAGAGAATTCTCCAGTCTTCTGAAAAGGGTTTCAGCAGCTCCGATACCATGCTGGTTTTCAGTAAGTGGTTGCTTCCTTTTTCAATACGGCATACATGATTATCTATGCCTGCACAGATGTATTCTTGCAGGTCAATAACAGCGTGGATGGGGGATTCTGTATCTTTTTTCAGTTTATAGTAATCTTTTATTTGCCCGTCTACGCCTAGTTCCAGATACCATAGATTCTTGTCTGTCGATATCCACAAATTATCCTGCTTGTCCCGATAGATGGATGCAATGTAGTTACTTGCTAGAGATTTCAATTCGGCAGGCAGTTCTTTGTCCGTGTCTATCTGTGTATAATGTTTCAAGTCAATGAGGTCTATTCCTTCTTCCGACCCTATCCAGAGTCGTTGAAACTTATCCTCACAGACTTTATGCACGTAGTCGTTTTTCAAGCGAATGGAGTGGGATTGGGAATTATAATGAATGAATTGATAGCCATTATACCGTCCTATTCCATTATTAGTAGCTACCCAAATATATCCTTGAGTGTCTTTGTAAATATCATTGATGAAATTATGGGGTAACCCAGTATCTTCTGTAATGAAGCTGAAATTATATCGGTTGAAAAAGTTATGTAAGTTTTCTCCAAATAAGTTCAATACTCCTCCTGTAAGTAGAAGAAGTGCTATAATGTGCGTTTTCATATCAGTAATTGTTTCCCAACAAATGTAAATAATAGTAAGATAGTTCCAAAACATTTGAGTGGAAATCTTGTATCTGAGAGTAATATAAGGAAAATGGCGGCTGGAGATTACAATGGAATTACAAAAGAATGTGATGAAGGCTTTTATGATATGTATGATAACAAAAAAGGCTCGCTATCTGCGAACCTTTGTGCTCTTCGTCTTGGACTTGAACCAAGGACCCTCTGATTAACAGTCAGATGCTCTAACCGACTGAGCTAACGAAGAAGGTTTTTCTCTCAAATGCGGTGCAAAGATAATAGGTTTTTCCGAAATATGCAATATCTTTGCAGAAAAATTTTAGATAAATGGATAAAATAATTGGAATGGGCAATGCATTGGTTGACGTTCTTGTTACTTTGCAAGATGATTCGCTACTAGATGAGATGAGTTTGCCCAAAGGAAGCATGCAACTTATAAATGAAGATAAGTTTTTGAAAATCAGTGGTAAATTCTCTGGTATGAAAACGCATAAAGCTACAGGGGGAAGTGCGGGAAATACAGTTTTGGCGTTAGCTAACCTAGGGGCACACCCGGGATTTATCGGAAAGATAGGCAACGATGATTTTGGGCAATATTTTAAGAAAAACGGTTTGAAGCAGGGAATTGACATGAAATTGCTCGCCGGTGATTTGCCTACAGGAGTGGCTTCTACTTTCATTTCACCGGATGGGGAACGTACTTTTGGAACTTATCTGGGAGCTGCTGCTACTATGAAAGCCGAAAATCTGACGTTGGATATGTTTAAGGGGTATGCATATCTATATATAGAAGGATACTTGGTACAGGATCATGAATTGATTCTTCGTGCTATGCAATTAGGAAAAGAGGCTGGATTGCAAATCTGCTTGGATATGGCCAGTTATAATATTGTGGAAGGGGATTTGGAATTCTTCGATATTTTGATAACTAAATACGTGGATATTGTTTTTGCTAATGAGGAAGAGGCAAAGGCTTATACAGGCAAGGATGCATGGGGGGCTATCAATGAAATTGCTTCTAAATGCAGTGTTGTAATAGTAAAACTAGGTGCCCAAGGTTCATGTATAAAGAAAGGTACGGAATGCATCAAACTAGAGGTACCTCCGGTAAAAAAAGTCGTGGATACCACTGGCGCGGGAGATTATTATGCAGCAGGTTTTCTGTATGGACTGACTTGTGGTTATTCTTTGGAGAAGTGTTCCATTATAGGTTCTATTTTAGCATCCAATGTGATACAAGTGGTGGGTACAACCTTATCAAAGAAAAAATGGGACGAAATAAAGTTAAATATAGAGGCCCTTCTACAGGCTTGAATAGAATAATGTATTAATTTGCGGTTCACAAATACATAAAGTGATGAAGTGGAATAGTAAGAAAATATTGTTAATGATTTGCGTGGGCCTGACAGGTAGCGCTTTGTTTAGTTTTAATAAAGGTGATGACCGTAATTTCCAGATAGCAAAAAACTTGGATATCTTCAATGCGATATTCAAGGAATTGGATATGTTTTATGTTGATACTATTGATCCTGAGAAAGTGATAAAATATGGTATTGATGCTATGTTGGCGCAGACCGACCCTTACACGGAGTATTATCCTGAAGAAGATAATACACTAAAGGAAATGACTAGCGGAAAGTTTGGCGGTATCGGATCGGTAATACGTTATTATACTCCCCGAAAGCGTGTGGCTATTATTGAACCTTCCGAAGGAAGCCCTGCTGCCGAAATAGGACTGAAAGCCGGTGATATCATCATGGAGATCAATGGAAAAGATATGGCCCAGGGAGACAGAATTCCCAATGATCTGACCTCGTATGTCAGTGATAATTTGCGTGGTGAGCCGGGAACAACTTGTGTGTTGAAAGTTGAGAGACCTACTTCTGATAGTACTTATGTGCCAATGGAATTTAAAATAACCCGTTCTACCATCCGTACGAACCCTGTACCTTATTATGGAATCGTAGGCAATAATGTGGGATATATCGTTATCAGTACTTTTGCTATAGAGAACTGTTCAAAAGATATAAAGAAGGCATTGATAGAATTGAAACAGCAAGGTGCTAAATCTATTGTTCTCGATTTGCGTGGCAATGGTGGCGGTTTGTTGGGGGAAGCAGTGAATGTAGTGAATTTCTTTGTGCCGAAAGGGAAAGAGATTGTGGTAACAAAAGGTAAGATTAAACAAGCTGGTACCACTTATAAAACAATGAATGAACCGGTAGATACAGAGATTCCGCTGGCTGTGCTAGTGGACGGTTCTACAGCTTCGGCATCCGAGATTGTTTCAGGTTCCTTGCAGGACCTTGATCGGGCTATTGTGGTAGGAAGCCGTACGTATGGTAAAGGGTTGGTACAGGTACCTCGTGAATTGCCTTATAACAGTAGCATGAAAGTGACTACTGCAAAATATTATATTCCCAGCGGACGATGCATTCAAGCCATTGATTACGCTAAACGTAATGCTGACGGGTCGGTGGCTCGTACTCCGGACAGCCTGACCAATGTATTCCATACAGCAGCCGGACGTGAAGTGCGTGATGGTGGCGGTATTCGTCCGGATGTGGAGGTGAAAGTTGAAAATTTCCCAAACATTATGTTTTATCTGCTTAATGATGATATGATTTTTGATTATGCTACCCAATATTGTATCAAGCATTCTCAGGTAGGGGAAGTGAAAGACTTTACAATAACAGATGCTGACTATGTTGATTTTAAGAAGATGTTACATAAGCGTAAGTTTACTTATGACCGTCAAAGTGAGAAGATGCTGAAGAACTTGAAAGAAATAGCGGAGTTTGAAGGATATATGGATGGGGCAAAAGAGGAGTTTGCCGCTTTGGAAACGAAATTGACGCATAATTTGGATCATGAGCTGGACAGGTTCTCGAAAGAGATAAAAGATGCTATTGCTCAGGAGATTTTGAAACGTTATTATTTCCAACGTGGCGCGATATTGCAACGCTTGAAAGATGATCCTGATTTGAAAAAAGCTATTGAGACATTGAACAATCAGTCTGAATATAGTAAGATACTTTCTGTTATGAAATAATCGAATGAGGGGCGGATGTACGAATCTGCCCCTCATTATTGTATCATGATACCATTGATGATGCTTTATTTGAACCGGGAAGTATCTATTGGTTTATGCTGTTTTTCTTTATACCCTCCGAACTTGTAGGTAAAGGATAAAGTTATGTTGCGTGAATAGTTGTTGGTGTGCATGTCCATGTATTGTCCTTTATTACGTAGTGTCACATCTATGTTGCCTTCCATCGAATTGAACAGATCATTGGCCTTCACTTGGATACTTGCTTTTTGGTTGGCAAAGTTCCAACGTATTCCGGTATGGATGGCCCAGATATGATTTAAATCATAACTTCCCTGGATAGATGGGCTCAAATAAAGTCCGGTCAGTTCCATGCGAATATCCGGTTTGGTAGAAAGTATTATATTATTTTGTAACATGGCGAGTCCGATCCACTTGCTGTGGTTGAAGGAAAGATCGAAGAATTTGTTACATTTTGCTTGACGGTATTCAGCTTGCAGTGTGACGTGACTGTCCAACCAATGTCCGATTTTGAAGGGAATGATAGTCGTGGCTGAGAAACTTTGCTGATAATCCCAGTTTAAGGTTTTGTAAATCAAAGCCAGGCGTTCTGTGCTTTGATAGGCTAGTTGCTGAAATAAATCGGGTTGATAATCATAAGCCAGGCTGAAGATATACTTGTTCTTTAAAATATAATTCAGATTTGCGGAATAATCGGTGGATGGCTTTAACATTGGATTGCCTTGTACTTCTTCATAACCACTTATATAGCCGGTACTTTCGCTCAGATCCCAGTAGCTGGGATAGGTCTTATCTGATGTGAATGAAAGTTGTAGAATATGTGCTGGGGTCATTACGTATGTTAATTCGGTTGTAGGATAAGCCGCCCATGCATGATAACGGGCCGTTTTGTAATATTCTCCGGTTATGGACGCGCTGAAAGACAAATGTTCTCCCATGTTTTTGCTGAATCCGACGTAGAAGTCATATGTATATTCATTATAACGATTGTTTGTATTGAGTTCGCTCATGTCTGTTCCGTTTTGGGTATGATAGAACTGAGTATTATGGTCACTGGCATAAGTTAAAGAGGTGCCATAGTTTAAGGTCCACTCTCGTGGTAGTGTGTGTGACTGGTCTACGTATATTTTCCAGCGGTCTATTGTTTGTCCGCTAGTCGTGTGAAATTCGCTTGTTTGGTTCTTGTTGTCTTTGTTGGTGAATTGCTGATGACTTTCGGAATGGTAGGAGGTATAGTTTATTCCAGCTTTCATACCGAAGCTAGAGAGATAATCTAAAGCGATATTGTGCATTCGAGTCTCCTTTTTTGTCCGGTTGTCTGCGGTTGTGATGTTCCCGTCGGAATATGAATGATTATCGTTGTTAGGGTTGAAGACACCAGTATAGGCTAGATTGATATGAGCATTATCATTGAATTTATATTCAGCGCCTGTTCGTACATAATGTGTTATTCCTTTCCTGTCAATATCATTGTGTTGACAGATATCATATATATTATTTTTTAAGGTGTGATGTGAGTACGTATCTGTTGTTTGTCTGTTTTGTTCATAATGGGTATTATATAGCAAGTCTATATTCCATTTAGGAGTGGTGTAAAGCAGGCTGATTCCTCCTTGTGTGCCACTTCTGTAATTGTATAGATATCCGGCGTTAACTTCTCCTTGCAACCCACTTTCTTCAGGACGGTAACTTTTCAAAAGTAAGTTGATGGCAGCACCTCTTACATGATATTGCGGCGGTGTGCTATACATAATTTCTGCCTTTTCTACACGTGAAGCCGGAGTGTTTTTTAATAAAATGGTCAACTGTTCGTGACTCATTGTTGTGGGCCTTCCGTTTAAAATAATGTTCAGATTGTGTGTGCCTGCTAATGAAAGGTTGCCGTTTATTTCCTGTACACCGGGTAATTGCTGAAGGATTTCATAAGCATTGTTCACAATTCTATGTGTGGTGAGTTGTGACAGATCATACGATAATTTTCCTTCTTCCACTTTTACAAGAGGGCGTTCCCCTTTGACGATAACTTCGTCCAAAGCATAATCTTTACTTTTCAGGGTAATCGTGCCTGCGTCTTCTCCTGTAGTTGTCAATAAGAGGGTTTCGTACATGATGTGTTGGAAAATCAGCCGATAAGATGCTGGTTGCCGGTTGAACCTGAAGTAACCGGTGGTATCTGTGATTACGGCGTCCACAAAAGTAGAATCAATGGTTTGTAGGATGACGGTTGCACCGTCAATGGCTTGTGCATGGATGTTTGTAACCTTTCCGGTAATGGTTTGTGCAGTGGTTGTTCCTATAACCCAAAATAAAAATAGCGATGTGATGATAAAATTTTGCTTTTTCATATCTATTTGTTTTTAATATTTTCTTTAACTTTGACGAAACAAAAGTAGGGAGACTTTTTTCCTTACGTGGTTAATGGCAGGTTAACACAATGTTAACAAAGTATGGATAGGATATAAGTGTATGACAATCAAACATATTCGTTGGGTAGCTTGTATCGGACTGTTGGCAATCATCTGTTTGCAGTACGTTTGGCTTGTAAATACCTATAAGCTAACTAAGGAAAGTATACAGTTCAGAAGCAATGAAGTATTTAGAGATGCAACGATGCGTGAGGTGTTTTATCGCATGGAAGTATATCAAGATTCTTTGCAAAAGAAGTATAAGGACAAAGATACTTCCATTATGGTTAGAATAAATCTGGATGAAGATTATGATTTTTTTGAGGATGGCAGAGGGGATAAAAATGTGAACCAATGGTTGATGTCCAATATGCAGGTTTCCATGCAAGAAATTGTCAAGAGGGATTATAAATTGTCTGTTTCTTTGTCAAGTTTAGATTCTATTTATCGGACAGGCCTTGCTGCCGAAGGATTGGATGCAGAAGTAATAACTTGTGTGACAGATTCGCTGGGGAATATTCTTAGAAGTTCCCGTTCCATACAGGTAGGGGATTATGGCTTGTTGAAAACCGGGTTACAACCTATCAATTATAAATGTACGGAGAATCTTCAGGCTTTTATTGTTAATCCTTATTGGGTTATTTTCCAGCAGATGACCTTGCTCCTCATTGCTACTGTCTTGATGATGGCAATGATCGTCTATTGTCTTGTTTATCAGATTCGTATTATTGCTCATCAGAATAAAATAGCTAGGATGCGTGAGGATTTCTCATACGCCATGATTCATGAGATGAAGACTCCTCTTGCCTGTATCTTGATGGGGACCCGAATGTTGAAATCAGGAAAGTTGGATATTTTTCCGGATAAACGCGAGAAGCATTTTCAGATATTGGAGGACGAGAGTGAACATTTATTGTCACTGACTAACAAAGTGCTGACGCTGTCAAAATTGGAAAATGCTCAATTGAGGCTTTGGAAAAAGGAGATACAACTCCGTCCGATGTTAGAGGATCTTATTGAGAAATATACTGCTAAGGCAGATAAACCAGTACATTTCTCTCTTCATTTGGAATCGGAATGGGTATATGCTGATGAAGAATTCTTGAAAGAAGCTATCGGTAATTTGGTAGACAATTCTATAAAATATTCAGGTGAAGAGGTGGACATACAGATTTCATCCTTGCGTCAGGACTATAACTTTTATTTGATAAAGGTAAGAGATAACGGCATAGGTATTCCGTTGAAGGACCAGAGTCGTATTTTCGAGAAGTACGAGCGTGCTTCGGCTGCCGACCGCAGCCGTAAAGGCGGTGCGTCAGGCTTCGGATTGGGTTTGAATTATGTTTTCCGCGTGGCTGAAGCGCATGGTGGAAAAGTGTGTGTAGAAAGCATTGAAGGGGAGTATAGTGAATTTTTTCTTTTTTTGCCGAGTGGGGAGAAGAAATAAATATTTTTTAAGGAGGAAGATGATATGATAAAACTGTTGTTGGTGGAAGATGATGCCAATCTTTGTTATATTATTCGTGGTGGATTGGAGGATATGATAGGTGGATACGAGGTGATGACCGCTTCTAATGGCGAAGAAGGGCTGAAGATATGGAAGGAGCAACATCTTGATATCATTATTTCAGACATTGAGATGCCTGTTATGGATGGTTATGAAATGGTACGTCGTATTCGGGAAACGGATGGATTTATTCCCATTGTTTTTACCTCGGGCAGGGTTTCGCCTAAAGATGTGGTGAAAGGTTATGAATTGGGGGTGAATAATTATATTAAGAAACCTTTTTTGGCCGAAGAACTGGATGCGCATATTGGTGCTTTGTTGAAAATGAAGCGGGGAATGGGAGTCGCTAATGAAAGTGAGATTTATCGGATTGGTGAAAATTATACATTTGATGCTGTTCATGCAGTATTAAAGCATTCGTCGTGTGTACAAAAGACAATGACGGAACGCGAAGCGAAATTGCTTCAGATGCTTTGTAAAAAGAAAAATGAACTAGTGAGACGGGATATTATTCTTTCAAGACTATGGGAAACGGAGGATGATTTTTTTGCATCACGTAGTCTCGATGTTTTTGTTACTCGACTTAGAAAATTGTTTGCTGATGATGAACGGATACAGATAAAGACTGTGAAAGGAGTGGGTTTATGTCTTTCGGACAAAGGATGAATATGTGTAATATAACATTTATTGTAAGTTCTTTTGGCATTTTCCAGATACTAAACGTTTTTAAGCAACTCGAAAAGATGTGCATTGGTGAAATGACCGTTCTTGAAAATGGATTTTGTCATTATTCCGACTTTGTTGAAGCCGGCCTTTTCTAATACTCGCATGGAAGGAAGGTTGTGTTCAAAGACAAGTGCGAATATACGTATTGTATTCGTATAAGTGAAGTAATGGTAGATGGCTTCTTGTAATGCGTCGGTTACAATACCTTGGTTCCAATATTTTTCTCCGATAACATACCCTACTTCAGCATTGAAGCATTCCACATCTGTGCCTGGTGTAAATCCGATATTGCCTACGGCTTTTCCATTAACTTCAATACAAAAATCATGAATGCCTTCTTTTTTCTGGATGAGGTCAATAAAGGTTTCCGCATGCTCTAGCCTGTAAGGGTGGGGGAATACGTTGCGGCAATTGTCCCAAATCTTTTTGTTATTCAGTTCTTGAACTAATGAATGAGCGTCTTCTGTTTGCCAAGTACGTAGTGTGTACTTGTTCTTTTGTACAAACACAGCATGATAGCGTCTCATGGGGGTACTGCAGAGCCCATGGTAATTTTGTTTTTCTCCTACGACAGCAAATCCCAAACTCTGGTAGAAAGGAATAGCATAAGTAGAAGAATTAACCGTTGTTTCAATGGAAGGATGGAGGGTGGAGGCGTAGTGGAAAAGTTTTTTCCCTAATCCGTGCCTGTGATATTCTGGCTTGATAAAAAATAGGGAGATATGTTTACCATTACTTTTTATACCTAAAATGCCTGTTAGAGCTTCATTGTCAAAACTACCATAAAATATGATTTCGTTTATACATTTTTTGTTATAAATAAAGCTTTTGAAAAATTCCAATCCCTCATTGTTGAAATCTTCTTTGCCGGTGATGGTGAAAACTTGCCAAGATAGTTCGATGGCTTTTGGGTATTCATCTTTTGTGAGTTGTCGTATGTTATTCATGGTATGCCATATTGTAGATTAGTGTAAAAATAGGTAGAGCAGGTATGTTTTTAGTAAGGTGAAGAAGGATAAAGGTGCATTTAAAAACAACTTTATCCTTCTTTGTCTATTAACTAGAAATTATAGGCTACGCCAAGATTGAATACGGCTTGGTCTAGGTCGCTGATTAATTGGTATTTAATATCAAAGTTTAAACTCCAGCTTTTGTCTAAGTCAAACTCCATACCTGCCCCTAAATTAACTCCAAATTTTCCATCACTTCCACTGACATCGTAATCGCCTGCTTTCCCTAAATCCAAATGCCAGTTAGTGTATGTAAATCCTGCTAATGGATATAGACTAATATTGCTTGCTATGGGAAAAAGGTAGTGGATATTTGCGTTGATGTCAAACATGCTAAGTCCATCATTTTTAAAGAAGTAATTCATAGACGGCTCTATTCTGATTTGATCAGTAATATTATATTGATATTTCAGACCAATACCAACGCTCTCTATTTCAGTTCCATAACTTAGATTACCACCAATAGCTTGCTTTCCTTTTTGTGCAAAAACAGAACTAAAACTTAAAAGCGTCATGCATGCTGCAATAATAATTTTTTTCATAATCACTCATTTTAAATGAATACTAACTTTTCTTTATATGTAGAATTATTTTTCTTCCTCCTTAAACCAGGAAGCATACATTAAATATCCATTGGCTATTTTCTGATTGAGTTCTTTGCTTTGTGCCTCGGGAATCTTTTTGATAAATTTGGCTGGAACTCCTGCCCATAGGCTTCCAGGTTCGATGACGGTGTTACTGAGTACCAGCGCTCCGGCAGCTACAATAGCTCCTTCACCTACGACCGCATGGTCTAGTATGGTAGAGCCCATTCCAATTAGAGCGCCGTCTTTTATAGTCGCACCATGTATGGTTACATTATGTCCTACAGAAACATCATTCCCGATTTCGACAACTGATTTTTGATATAATGTATGTACTACACTGCCGTCCTGGATATTTACGCGGTTACCTATGCGGATAGCATTAACATCGCCGCGTAATACGGCGTTAAACCAAATGCTGCAATCTTTTCCAATTACAACATCGCCAATAATAGTGGCATTATCGGCTAAATAACAGTTCTCGCCGATTTTTGGAGTGAATCCTCTCACTGATTTTATAAGTGCCATAATTAATTTCTACCGTTTTAAAGGAGATGTTACTTCTTTTAACCACTCGCGTTCCTCGTTGTTCAATTCCGGATTCAAACAATTGTAAACTTTTTCATGATATTGGTTGAACCATGTTATTTCTTCATCGCTCAGCATATCTGTCAGGATGGCTTCTTTGTCAATAGGGCAGAGGGTAAGTGGCTCGAATTTATAGTAAGTGCCGAATTCTGTCTCTTGTGACGGAACAATTAACATGGTATTTTCCGTACGTACTCCATGGCGTCCGGTTTTATATATACCGGGCTCGTTGGTTACTGTCATGCCTGGAACAAGTAAGGCCGGCATGTGGTTCATGCGGAATTGGTGAGGACCTTCGTGTACATTCAGAAAACAACCTACACCGTGGCCTGTTCCATGCAGGTAATTGATTCCGGCTTTCCACATAGGGAGGCGAGCCAGCGCATCTAGTTGTGTTCCGCAAGTTCCATGTGGAAATTGAGCCATTGAGAGTTGGATAAATCCTTTTAAGACTAATGTGTAATCTGTTTTTTCTTCTTTCGTGAGTGCTCCTAAAACGATAGTACGAGTAATATCAGTTGTTCCGTCCAAATATTGTGCTCCACTGTCCAGCAGCAGCATGCCTTCAGGTTTTAAGGGAATATCGGTTTCGGGGGTTGCTTCATAGTGAACAATAGCGCCATGAGCTTTATATCCGGCAATGGTGTCAAAACTGATACCATTGAAGTGGGGTTGTCCGGCGCGGAATTCGTATAATTTCTTATCTATACTTATTTCGGTTTCATTTTCAGTAGAAACAGCTGCTTTCAGCCAGCGGAGAAATTTAACCATGGCTACTCCGTCGCGTTTCATTGCGCGATGGAAGCCTTCTATTTCTGTTTCATTCTTTATCGCTTTTAAAAAAAGTACAGGCGAAGGGGCTATTTCTATTAAGGAATGGGCGCAGGCTGCTGCATGGACAGCGGCATTGATATTAGCTGACAACAGGAGTTTGCCGGTAAAATCTTTTAAATCTTTTTCAATTGTTGAATAAGGCCTTACTTTAATTTCGTTTTCTGTTAGATAGTCTTTTACTTCATCTGACAGTTTATTCTCTATTATATATAAGGTGGAACTATATTCCGTGATGAGAAGGTAACTCACAAAAACCGGATTGCAGTGTACGTCACTTCCCCGCAAGTTTAGAGTCCATGCCACTTCATCCAGTGCAGAAACTGTCTCTTATACACATCTCCGAGCCCACGAGACCCTAAGACATCTC
>ENA-OZVY01000395-OZVY01000395.1-human-gut-metagenome-genome-assembly--contig:-NODE-395-length-18227-cov-7.902212_pt1 | contig 18227 bp, 10 predicted proteins | sample MGYA00243453_ERZ654061 | MGnify/ENA primary metagenome ERZ654061 (study PRJEB26926, sample SAMN06165135) | human gut metagenome | biome: ENVO:00009003; feature: ENVO:2100002; material: ENVO:00002003... | reverse complement strand
GCATATAATTAAAAGCAAAAGGAAACAACAATAAATAAGTATTAATCAAAATGGCAACAACTATCAAGTTCACCAAGATGCAAGGAACCGGCAATGATTATATCTATGTAAATACCTTGTCTTCTCCGCTGCAAGATCCGATAAAAGCCGCCAGAAAATGGAGCGCTTATCATACCGGTATCGGTGCAGACGGTCTGGTACTGATTGGAGCATCCGAAAAAGCGGATTTCAGTATGCGTATATTCAATGCAGACGGCTCCGAAGCCATGATGTGTGGAAACGCCTCGCGCTGCATAGGCAAATATGTATACGAGAAAGGATTGACGGATAAGGAGGTGATCACACTGGAAACCCTTTCGGGAATCAAAATCCTGAAACTTCATACAGGCAACGGGGTGGTGAAGGATGTAACCGTAGATATGGGTACGCCCCTGCTATCAAACCCCGGACAGATAGCTACGAAAACCGGCGGAATGCTGGCAGAAACTATCTTGGCCGATGGAAAAGAATACAAAGGAACATTCGTCTGCATGGGAAATCCGCATGTTGTCATTTTCGTAGATGATATAAAAGAGGTGGATTTGCCGGCGGTTGGTCCGAAACTGGAAAATCATCCGCTTTTTCCTGAGCGGACCAATGTGGAATTTGTAGAAATATTGCCGGACCAATCCTTACGGATGAGAGTGTGGGAAAGAGGTTCAGGCATCACAATGGCTTGTGGAACAGGGGCTTGCGCCACCGCCGTGGCGGCCGTACTGAACCATAAAGCCGGACGAAAATCGTGGGTAAGGATGGACGGAGGCGATCTCCACATCCACTGGGACGAGAAAGACGGACATGTATACATGACCGGTCCGGCCGGAAAGGTTTTCGAAGGCGAAATAGAGATGTGATAATGATTTTGAAAAACTTAAAACAACGATAAAAACAATAACAACGATGGCACTAGTAAACGAACATTTTTTAAAACTACCAAACAATTACTTGTTTTCGGACATTGCCAAAAAGGTAAATGCATTCAAAGTCTCTCATCCCAAAACGGACCTTATCCGCCTGGGCATCGGAGATGTAACCCGCCCGCTGCCTCAAGCTTCCATCGAAGCCATGCATAAGGCAGTAGACGAGCTGGCAAACAAAGAGACATTCCACGGTTACGGTCCCGAACAAGGTTATGATTTCCTGATAGATGCCGTCATCAGGAACGATTACGCTCCGCGCGGCGTCTATCTGGAACCCGGCGAAGTCTTTATCAGTGACGGCGCCAAGAGCGATACGGGAAATATCGGAGACATCCTTCGCCACGACAACAGCATCGGCGTGACAGACCCCATCTACCCCGTATACATCGATTCGAACGTAATGTGCGGCCGTGCCGGGATACTGGAAGACGGGCGATGGAGCAACGTGGTATACTTGCCTTGCCTGAGCGAGAATAATTTCGTGCCCGAAATTCCCGACCGCAGGATAGATATCCTATACCTCTGCTATCCCAATAACCCTACGGGGACGGTCATTAGCAAGGCCGAACTGAAAAAATGGGTGAACTATGCATTGGAAAATGATACCCTCATCCTTTACGATGCTGCCTACGAGGCCTACATACAAGACCCGGACATTCCTCACTCCATTTATGAGATAAAAGGAGCGAAGAAAGTAGCGATAGAATTTCGCAGTTTCTCGAAGACGGCCGGATTCACCGGGGTGCGTTGCGGATACACCGTCGTACCGAAAGAACTCACAGCCGCCACGCTGGAAGGAGAGCGCATTCCGCTGAACCGGATGTGGAACCGCCGCCAGTGCACCAAGTTCAACGGCACATCCTATATCACCCAGCGTGGTGCCGAAGCGATCTATACCCCCGAGGGCAAAAAGCAAGTGAAAGCCATCATACAGTATTATATGGCTAACGCCCGCATCATGAAAGAAGCGTTGGAAAGTACAGGACTCAAAGTTTTCGGCGGAGAGAACGCCCCCTACCTGTGGGTGAAGACACCGGGTGAGGTAAACTCGTGGAAATTCTTTGAACAGATGCTGTATGAAGCCAATGTAGTGGGCACGCCGGGAGTAGGCTTCGGCCCCAGTGGTGAAGGATATATCCGCTTGACCGCTTTCGGAGAGCGGGCGGATTGCGAAGAAGCCATGAAACGGATCAGAAAATGGTTGCTCTGAGCACAGTACATGACAACACCTTGAAGCACTTTGTGCTTGCATCGGACTTACATCAATCAAGCCAATAGGTATATAAAATATGACATACTCACTATTATTAATTAAAAGGTAAAAAGCTATGAAGATGAATTTTAAGGAAACGGCATTGCTATTAGGCCTGTCCATGACAGTGCCGGCAACGAGCATCGCTCAAGACAAGGTGGAAGCCAGCGTAGGAGCTGACTTGGTAAGCGGCTATATTTGGCGCGGACAGGATTTGGGAGGCGTAAGCATACAGCCGTCATTGTCCGTTGCCTACAAAGGATTTTCGCTCGGCGCATGGGGATCCGCAGGCATTGAGTCCGCTGATACGAAAGAACTGGACCTGACGCTGGGCTACAGCACCGGCGGTTTCAGCATTTCGGTGACAGACTACTGGTTCAATGGCGGCCCCGGCTATTTCCACTATGGCACGCACCATACCAGCCATGTATTCGAAGCGCAGATAGGCTACGATTTCGGTCCGCTGGCAGTGAACTGGTACACCAACTTTGCAGGTGCCGACGGGGTGAACAAGGACGGCGACCGGGCTTACTCCTCTTACATATCACTCGCCGCCCCCTTCAAACTGGCAGGCCTGGACTGGACGGCAGAAATAGGAGCCACGCCATGGGCCAATGACTTCTATAACGTGTCCGCAGATCCGGAATGCAGCGGTTCGGACGGGTTCGCCGTATGTGACATCAGCCTTGGGGTATCCAAGGAAATCAAGATTACAGACTCATTCTCAGTCCCCGCCTTCGCCAAGGTGACGGTGAATCCGCGCACCGAAGGGGCCTATTTCGTATTCGGACTGAGTTTCTGACAGGAAGTGCTGAAAATGCAGATACAATAACAAATTCAGACATAACGACAAAGTAGAGAGAGGTATCAGTTTTTAAAAAGGTAAAAAGATTGGAACATATAAATTACAAGTACAACAATGAAGAAAATTGAGGCTATTATCCGTAAGACCAAGTTCGAGGACGTAAAGGACGCGTTGCTCGAAGCCGACATCGAATGGTTTTCCTACTACGATGTAAGAGGCATTGGTAAAGCACGCCAGGGACGTATCTACCGTGGTGTGGTGTATGATACCAGTTCGATTGAAAGAATCCTGGTTTCCATCGTGGTGCGCGAAAAGAATGTGGAGAAAACAGTGCAAGCCATCATCAAGGCGGCGCACACCGGCGAGATAGGCGACGGACGTATTTTCGTCATCCCCATTGAAGACGCCGTCCGCATACGCACGGGCGAGCGGGGTGACATAGCCCTGTATAATGCAGAACAGGAAAAATAAGCGCAAGCTACTTCCCTTTACCGGCAAAAGTAAAGTCGGGAATAAAACAATACTACAACGTAAACGAGAAAAATTATGGATACTATACTCTTATTTATGCTCCCCGCCGGCCTTTGGGCGCAAGATGCAGGCGTGGCAGCCACCACCGCGGCGCCCGATGCAACCGCCGGGGCCCTAGGCGAACTTGCTACCGGACTCAACACCGTATGGATGCTACTTGCCGCCATGCTGGTATTCTTCATGCAACCGGGATTCGCACTGGTAGAAGCCGGGTTCATCCGTACCAAGAACACGGCCAACGTGCTGATGAAAAATCTGGTAGACTTCATGTTCGGCTCCATCCTGTTCTGGTTCATCGGCTTCGGGCTGATGTTCGGCATAGGCGGTTTTGTGGGCGCCCCCCATTTTTTCAACTTGGAGGCGATGGACAAAATCATCGACAACGGATTGCCCATCGAAGGCTTCCTGATTTTCCAGACTGTATTCTGCGCCACGGCTGCCACCATCGTGTCCGGAGCCATGGCGGAACGTACCAAGTTCTCCATGTATCTGGTCTATACTGTCTTTATCAGCGTACTCATTTATCCGGTTTCCGGCCACTGGACCTGGGGCGGCGGATGGCTGATGAACGGAGACGAAGGCTCCTTTATGATGAGGACGTTCGGCACTACTTTCCATGACTTTGCCGGTTCTACGGTGGTTCACTCCGTAGGTGGATGGATTGCCTTGGTGGGCGCCGCCATTCTGGGGCCGCGTATTGGCAAATACGGGAAAGACGGCAAATCAAGGGCCATCCCCGGTCATAGTTTGACGCTTGCCTGCCTGGGCGTGTTTATCCTTTGGTTCGGCTGGTTCGGGTTCAACCCCGGTTCGCAGTTGGCAGCGGCAACAAGTGGAGACCAGACGGCCATTTCGCATGTGTTCCTCACCACCAACCTGGCAGCTTGTGCAGGAGGTTTCTTCGCACTGGTGGCGAGTTGGATGAAGTATGGCAAACCTTCCTTGTCCCTCACACTGAACGGTGTGCTGGCAGGACTGGTGGGCATCACGGCGGGATGTGACCTGGTATCGCCTTTCGGGTCTGTACTTATCGGTGCCATTTGCGGCGTGGTAATGATATTTGCAGTCGACTTTATCGACCATGTGCTGAAAATTGACGACCCCGTAGGCGCATCGTCCGTACACGGTGTTTGCGGTTGCCTGGGAACGATTCTTACGGGACTCTTCGCTACAGAAGAGGGGCTGTTCTATGGCGGCGGAAGCAGCTTCCTGCTGGCACAGCTCTTCGGCGCGGCCGTAGTAGGAGTGTGGGCGGCAGGCATGGGCTTCATTGTCTTTAAAGTGCTGGACAAGATACATGGCTTGCGTGTTCCGAAACGCATTGAAGAGGAAGGACTCGATATCTACGAGCATGGCGAGTCGGCATACAATTAATCACAAAAGTTTTTTCCATTCATTCTACTAATTAACAACTAAACAAATTTAGGTATTATGTCAAAATTAAGATTCAGAGTAGTCGAAACGGCTTTCAAGAAGAAAGCAGCAACGGTGGAGACACCAGCCGAAAGGCCCAGTGAATATTTCGCCAAATACGTTTTCAACCGCGAGAAAATGTTCAAGTATCTGCCCGGCGCCGTCTATGCCAAACTGACGGACGCCATGGACAACGGCGCCCCCCTGGAGCGTGCCATAGCCGACGAAGTGGCGGCAGGCATGAAACGCTGGGCAACCGAGCTAGGTGTAACCCACTACACCCACTGGTTCCAACCCCTGACGGAAGGCACAGCCGAAAAGCACGACGCCTTTGTGGAACACGACGGCAAGGGTGGAATGATGGAAGAATTCTCCGGCAAGCTCCTCGTACAGCAGGAGCCTGATGCTTCCAGCTTCCCCAACGGCGGCATCCGAAACACCTTCGAGGCACGCGGCTACAGTGCATGGGACCCCTCATCGCCTGTCTTCGTGGTGGACGACACCCTGTGCATCCCTACCGTTTTCATTGCTTACACCGGCGAGTCGCTGGACTACAAAACGCCACTGCTGAAAGCCTTGAGTGCTGTGGGCAAAGCCGCCGTGGACGTGTGCCGTTACTTCAACCCGGAAGTGAAGAAAGTGGTGGCCTACCTGGGCTGGGAACAGGAATACTTCTTGGTAGACGAAGGACTGTATGCCGCCCGTCCCGACCTGCTGCTGACCGGGCGCACCCTGATGGGACACGAAGCCAGCAAGAACCAGCAATTGGAAGACCATTACTTCGGAGCCATCCCCACCCGTGTGGCTGCCTTTATGAAAGACCTTGAAATACAGGCGCTGGAACTGGGCATACCCGTCAAGACCCGCCATAACGAAGTGGCTCCCAACCAATTTGAGCTGGCTCCCATTTTCGAAGAATGCAACCTGGCGGTAGACCATAACATGCTTCTCATGTCGCTCATGCGCAAGGTGGCGCGGAGCCACGGCTTCCGCCTGTTGCTGCACGAAAAACCCTTCAAAGGCGTCAACGGCTCGGGGAAGCATAACAACTGGTCACTGGGTACAGACACCGGCGTCCTGCTGATGGCTCCGGGCAAGACCGCCGAAGACAATCTGCGCTTCATCACCTTCATAGTCAACACCCTGATGGCGGTATACCACCACAACGGTTTGCTGAAAGCCTCTATCATGAGTGCCACCAACGCCCATCGCCTGGGAGCCAACGAAGCGCCGCCCGCCATCATTTCTTCTTTCCTGGGCAAACAGCTCACGCAAGTGCTGGACCATATAGAAGAAAGCGGCAACGATGACCTTGTCTCACTGGCAGGCAAACAGGGAATGAAGCTGGACATCCCGCAAATTCCCGAACTGCTGATTGACAATACCGACCGCAACCGCACTTCGCCGTTCGCCTTCACCGGCAATCGCTTCGAATTCCGCGCCGTAGGCTCGGAGGCAAACTGTGCCAGTGCCATGATTGCGCTCAACGCGGCCGTTGCCGAACAACTTGCCCGGTTCAAGCAGGACGTGGACGCGCTCATCGAAAAGGGTGAACCGAAAATCTCCGCCATCATCGAAATTATCCGCCGCTACATCAAGGAGTGCAAGCCTGTCCGTTTTGACGGCAACGGCTACTCGGACGAATGGAAGGCGGAGGCCGCCCACCGGGGTCTGGACTGCGAAACGAGCTGCCCGCTCATTTTCGACAACTACTTGAAGCCCGCGAGCATCGCCATGTTCGAATCCACCGGCGTGATGACCCGCAAGGAGCTGGAGGCGCGCAATGAAGTGAAATGGGAAACTTACACAAAGAAAATCCAGATCGAGGCGCGCGTGCTGGGCGACCTGGCGATGAACCACATCATCCCCGTAGCCACCGAATACCAAAGCAAGCTGATAAACAATGTGTATAAAATGAAAGAGCTCTTCCCGGCGGAAAAAGCATCCCAACTGTCGGCCGAGAACATGAAACTCATCGAAGAGATTGCCCGGCGAACCATTTTCATCACCGAGCATGTAAATGCCATGGTGGAGGCGCGAAAAGTGGCGAACAAAATAGAGAGCGAGCGCGAAAAGGCCATTGCCTATCACGATACCATCGCCCCGATGCTGGAAGAGATACGTTATCATATCGACAAGCTGGAGCTGATCGTAGACAACCAGATGTGGACATTACCTAAATATCGTGAATTGCTTTTTATTAGATAATCACTGCATAAAGGTTATCTATTTCTTTTGTTGGTTGTTTTAAGTTTGCGGAGAGGGGCGTCGGGATGACGGTCCTCTTTACACATTACCCTTCTTGCTTGCTTACTGTCTTTCAAATCGTAACTAAAACCACAACAGACAATATCATACTGTAAGTTTTCATATTTATTAAAAAAACGAATAAAATATTTCTTTTCGATTTTTATTCTTACTTTTTTATCGCTTTCGTCAATTATTTATGGTTTTTTATTGCATTTATGTTAATTGATATTTGTATCTTTGCAGTCGAATCAGAACATATACTTAGTAGATTATGTGTGGAATAGTAGGCTATATTGGAAAACGAGATGCTTACCCTGTTCTCATAAAAGGCCTGAAGCGGTTGGAATACCGGGGCTATGATAGCGCAGGAGTCGCATTGATAGACAAAAAAAGGAGGTTGAACGTTTATAAAACGAAAGGAAAGGTTTCAGACCTAGAGGCTTTTGTTTCCCAAAAAGACGTTTCTGGTACAATTGGTATTGCCCACACCCGATGGGCCACCCACGGAGAGCCTTGTCAGGCTAACGCTCATCCTCATTTTTCTTCTTCAAAGAATCTAGCTCTTATCCACAATGGTATTATTGAAAACTACGCTACCCTGAAAGAAAAGCTACAAAAAAAAGGGTTCATCTTTAAAAGTAGTACAGATACCGAAGTTCTCGTACAGTTAATTGAATTTTTCCAACTTTCCAACCATTTAGATTTACTTACTGCCGTTCAGTTGGCTCTGCATGAGGTGATTGGCGCATACGCTATAGCGGTGCTCGACAAGAATAATCCCGATGAGATTATTGCAGCACGCAAAAGCAGTCCGCTGGTGGTAGGGATAGGGAAGGATGAATTCTTTCTGGCTTCGGATGCTACTCCGATTGTAGAGTATACGGATAAAGTGGTGTATCTGCAAGATGGGGAGATAGCGGTGATTCGCAGAGACAAGGCATTGGAAGTCGTCAATCTGGACAACGTGCTTCAAAATCCCGAAGTACGTACGGTGGAAATGAATCTGGGACAACTGGAGAAAGGGGGATACCCGCATTTCATGTTGAAGGAGATATTCGAACAACCCGATTGTATTAACGACTGTATGCGTGGACGCATCAATGCGGACGGTGATAAAGTAGTACTGTCGGCGGTTATTGATCATAAGGAACGTTTGCTCAAGGCTCGTCGCTTTGTAATTGTGGCTTGCGGAACTTCGTGGCATGCCGGATTGATAGGGAAACAACTGATAGAAAGTTTCTGCCGTATTCCGGTAGAAGTGGAATATGCCTCCGAGTTCCGCTATCGTGATCCGGTGATTCATGAAGACGATGTGGTAATAGCTATCTCGCAATCGGGTGAAACGGCCGATACATTGGCTGCCATAGAACTGGCGAAAGAGAAAGGAGCTTTTATCTATGGTATATGCAATGCGGTAGGTTCATCCATTCCGCGCATTACAGATACCGGTTCTTATATTCATGTAGGACCGGAGATAGGAGTGGCGTCCACCAAGGCATTTACCGGACAGGTAACCGTGCTTACCATGCTGGCGCTGACGCTGGCAAAAGAGAAAGGGAGTATGGCAGATGAGAAATACCTGGAAGTGATCCGGGAATTGACTGTGATTCCGGCTAAAATAAAAAAGATATTGATCAGTAATCCTAAAATAGCGGAACTGTCGCGTATTTTCACCTATGCACATAATTTCCTCTATTTGGGGCGGGGGTACAGTTTCCCGGTAGCTTTGGAAGGCGCGTTAAAGTTGAAGGAGATATCTTATATTCACGCTGAAGGCTATCCCGCCGCTGAGATGAAACATGGACCTATCGCATTGATTGATGCCGAAATGCCTGTTGTGGTGGTAGCTACGCATAATGCGATGTATGAAAAGATAATGAGTAACATACAGGAAATCAAGGCGCGGAAGGGAAAAGTAATCGCTTTGGTCACAGAAGGAGATACGGTAATCAGTAAGTTGGCCGATGATTGCATTGAGTTGCCCGAAACATTAGAGTGCCTCGAACCGTTGATAGCTACGGTCCCCTTACAGTTATTGGCCTACCATGTAGCCATTTGCAAAGGGAAGAATGTGGATCAGCCACGAAATCTGGCGAAGTCGGTAACAGTAGAATAGAAGGCAATGCTGCCGGAGATTATGCAGGAAGTTTCCGGCATAATTCTTGAAAGATGTACCGTAAGTTTGGAAAAATGACAGAAGGTCTTGTCATACCTTTGGGATGTTTTTATAAGAATCTGAAAATGAACTATTAATTTAAGTAGTAAAGAGAGAGCATGGAACCGTTAAAGCATGAATGTGGAGTCGCTATGATACGACTGCTGAAACCGCTGGAATATTATCAGGAAAAGTATGGAACCTGGATGTATGGCTTGAACAAGCTGTATCTGCTGATGGAAAAACAACACAACCGCGGACAGGAAGGCGCCGGGTTGGCCTGTGTCAAACTGGAGGCCAATCCCGGTGAAGAATATATGTTCCGTGAAAGAGCTTTAGGTTCAGGGGCGATAACAGAGATATTCGGTACGGTGCAAAATCATTTCAAGGATTTGGCGCCTGAACAATTGCATGATGCCGGATACGCCAAGAAATGCCTTCCCTTTGCCGGAGAGGTATATATGGGGCATTTGCGTTATTCCACTACCGGAAAAAGCGGTATCTCCTACGTGCATCCGTTCTTGCGCCGTAACAACTGGCGTGCCAAGAATTTGGCGTTGTGCGGCAATTTCAACATGACCAATGTGGATGAGATTTTCGCACGTATCACTGCCGACGGCCAGCATCCGCGTAAATATGCCGACACATATATTATGCTGGAACAAGTGGGGCACCGTTTGGATCGCGAGGTGGAGCGCCTCTATGTGGAATGTGAGAAGGAAGGTCTGAAAGGCATGGATATCACTCACGCTATAGAAGACCGCATTGATCTGGGCAATGTCCTCAAGACTTCGAGCAAGGAGTGGGATGGAGGCTATGTGATCTGCGGTATGACCGGTAGCGGTGAGTCTTTTGCGGTGCGCGATCCGTGGGGCATTCGTCCGGCTTTCTGGTACATGGACGATGAAATCATGGTATTGGCATCCGAGCGCCCTGTCATTCAGACTGCCTTGAATGTATCTGCCGGAAGCATCAATGAATTGCAACCGGGACAGGCTATCCTTATAAGCAAGACTGGAAAGATGCGTCTGGCACAGATCAACCGGGCGAAAGAGAAGAAAGCCTGTTCCTTCGAACGTATCTATTTCAGCCGGGGAAGTGACATGGATATTTATAAAGAAAGAAAACAGCTGGGCGAAAAACTGGTGAATCCTATTTTGAAAGCGGTAGACTATGATGTGGAGCATACCGTATTCTCTTTTATACCCAATACGGCGGAAGTGGCTTTCTATGGACTGCTGGAAGGATTCGACAATTATCTGAATGAACTGAAAGTAAAGAAGATAGAGGCTTTGGGGCATCATCCCAATCACGAGGAACTGGAAAAAATCCTGTCCAGGCGTATCCGTAGCGAGAAAGTAGCCATCAAGGATATCAAGTTGCGTACCTTTATCGCCGAAGGCAACAGTCGGAATGATTTGGCTGCCCATGTGTATGATATCACTTATGGAAGCCTTGTGCCTCATGTGGATAATCTGGTGATTATTGATGACAGCATCGTCCGGGGAACTACGTTAAGACAGAGCATTATCGGCATCCTCGACCGCCTGCATCCGAAGAAAATCGTCATTGTTTCTTCTTCGCCACAGGTGCGTTATCCTGATTATTATGGTATTGATATGGCCAGTATGGATCAGTTTATCGCTTTCAAGGCTGCTATCGATTTATTGAAAGAACGGGATATGAAAGATGTGATAGCCCGTGCTTACAACAAATCGAAAGACCAGGTGGGGTTACCCAAAGAGCAGATGGTGAATTATGTGAAAGAAATTTATGCCCCTTTCACTAATGAGGAGATTGCGGCAAAAATGGTGGAACTTCTCACTCCGAAGGGTACGCAGGCGAAAGTGGAAATCGTTTATCAGACACTGGAAGGATTGCATGAAGCGTGTCCCAACCATACGGGCGACTGGTATTTCAGTGGGGATTATCCTACTCCGGGTGGAGTGAAGCTGGTGAACCAGGCGTTTATAGACTATATAGAAAAAGTTTATCAATTCTAAAGGACAACCATTCAAGATAGATTAGATGAGAAATGTAACATTGATCCTCGACGACGGGAGCCGTTTCCCGGGCAAGTCGTTCGGTTATGAGAAACCGGTAGCCGGCGAAGTGGTGTTTAATACCGCTATGACCGGTTATCCTGAGAGTTTGACAGACCCTTCATACGCGGGGCAGCTGATGACCTTAACTTATCCGTTGGTCGGTAACTACGGGGTACCTCCCTTTACTATCGAACCCAATGGCTTGGCTACTTTTATGGAAAGTGAACGTATCCATGCCGAAGCGATTATTGTAAGTGATTACAGTGAAGAATACAGTCACTGGAATGCGAAAGAAAGTCTGGCCGACTGGCTGAAGCGTGAGCAAGTGCCGGGCATTACAGGCATCGATACCCGTGAACTGACCAAAGTTCTTCGCGAACATGGGGTAATGATGGGGAAAATCGTATTTGATGATGAACCCGGCAATGTGCCCGAAGCAACGTATGCAGGTATCAATTATGTAGATAAAGTATCGTGTAAGGAAGTGATTCGTTACAATGAAGGTGCAGGTAAGAAAAAAGTGGTGTTGGTGGATTGTGGTGTAAAGACAAATATTATCCGTTGCTTACTGAAACGGGATGTGGAAGTGATCCGTGTCCCTTGGAACCATGACTTTACAGGGATGGAGTATGACGGATTGTTTATTTCGAACGGTCCGGGTGATCCGGATACTTGCGATGAGGCGGTACAGCATATCCGCAAGGCGATGAGCCTGAGCGACAAGCCTATCTTCGGCATTTGTATGGGGAATCAGTTGCTTTCCAAAGCAGGAGGTGCCACCATCTATAAATTGAAATACGGTCATCGCAGCCATAACCAACCGGTGCGCATGATAGGAACGGAACGTTGTTTCATTACCAGTCAGAACCACGGTTATGCGGTAGATAATAATACATTGGGAACCGATTGGGAACCGCTGTTCATCAATATGAATGACGGTTCCAACGAGGGTATCAGGCATAAAACCAAACCTTGGTTCTCGGCACAGTTCCATCCGGAAGCTGCATCGGGACCTACGGATACCGAGTTCCTGTTTGATGAGTTTGTGAAGTTGTTATAAACCGTGTATTAAAAAGAACAAGTATGAAAGACGAAATAAAGAAAGTATTGTTATTAGGTTCCGGTGCCTTGAAGATTGGCGAGGCCGGAGAGTTCGACTATTCGGGTTCGCAAGCATTGAAAGCCTTGAAGGAGGAAGGGATTGAAACGGTTCTGATCAACCCGAACATCGCTACCGTGCAGACCAGCGAAGGGGTGGCAGACCAGATTTATTTCCTGCCCGTTACTCCTTATTTTGTAGAGAAGGTGATAGAAAAGGAACGTCCGGACGGCGTGCTCCTGTCTTTCGGCGGACAGACTGCCTTGAACTGTGGGGTGGCACTGTACAAAGCAGGTATCTTCGAAAAATACAATGTCCGTGTGTTGGGTACTCCTGTGCAGGCCATCATGGATACTGAAGACCGTGAATTGTTTGTAGAAAAACTGAATGAAATCAATGTCAAGACCATCAAGAGCGAAGCGGTGGAAAATCTGGAAGATGCCCGTCGCGCCGCTAAAGAATTAGGTTATCCGGTCATTATCCGTGCCGCCTATGCATTGGGTGGTTTGGGCTCAGGTTTCTGTGACAATGAAGAGGAACTGAATGTTCTGGCTGAAAAGGCCTTCTCTTTCTCGCCGCAGGTATTGGTGGAAAAGAGTTTGAAAGGCTGGAAGGAGGTGGAGTATGAAGTGGTCCGTGACCGTTATGATAACTGCATCACTGTATGTAACATGGAGAACTTCGACCCGCTGGGTATCCATACCGGCGAGTCTATCGTGATCGCCCCTTCGCAGACACTGACCAATGCCGAGTATCATAAACTTCGTGAACTGGCTATCCGTATCATCCGCCATATCGGCATTGTGGGCGAATGCAATGTACAGTATGCCTTCGATCCCGAATCGGAAGATTACCGTGTCATTGAGGTCAACGCCCGTCTTTCGCGTTCGTCTGCATTGGCTTCCAAGGCTACCGGCTATCCGTTGGCTTTCGTTGCCGCCAAATTAGGCTTGGGATATGGGTTGTTCGACTTGAAAAACTCGGTGACAAAGACCACCAGTGCCTTCTTCGAGCCTGCACTGGACTATGTGGTGTGCAAGATTCCCCGTTGGGACTTGGGCAAGTTCCACGGTGTGGACCGTGAACTGGGCTCGTCCATGAAATCGGTGGGCGAGGTGATGGCTATCGGACGTACTTTCGAAGAAGCCATTCAGAAAGGTTTGCGCATGATTGGTCAGGGAATGCATGGTTTCGTAGAGAATAAGGAATTGGTTATAGAAGACGTGGACAAAGCCCTTCGTGAGCCGACGGACAAACGTATTTTCGTGATCAGCAAAGCCATGCGTGCAGGTTACACGGTAGACCAGATTCATGAGCTGACCAAGATTGACAAATGGTTCTTGCAGAAATTGCAGCACATCATGGACACTTCTAAAGAGATGCACGAATGGGGCAATAACCACAAGCAGATTACCGATATGCCGGACGAATTGCTCCGCAAGGCGAAAGTGCAGGGATTCTCCGATTTCCAGATAGCCCGTGCCATTGGCTACGAAGGAGATATGGAAGACGGCATTCTGTATGTGCGTAATCATCGTAAGCAGGTGGGAATCCTTCCGGTGGTGAAACAAATCGATACTTTGGCGGCCGAGTACCCTGCACAGACCAACTATCTGTATTTGACGTATAGCGGTGTGGCCAATGACGTAAAGTACTTAGGCGACCATAAATCCATCGTGGTACTGGGTTCAGGCGCTTACCGCATCGGTTCGTCGGTGGAATTTGACTGGTGTGGCGTGCAGGCTTTGCAGACTATCCGTAAGGAGGGTTACCGCAGTGTCATGATTAATTATAATCCCGAAACGGTTTCTACCGACTATGATATGTGCGACCGTCTGTACTTTGACGAACTGACTTTCGAGCGTGTGATGGATATTCTCGAACTGGAGAATCCTCACGGAGTCATTGTATCTACCGGTGGCCAGATTCCCAATAATCTGGCTCTCCGTCTGGATGCGCAAAATGTAAATATCCTCGGTACCAGTGCCAAGAGCATTGACAATGCCGAAGACCGGGATAAATTTTCGGCCATGCTGGACCGCATCGGAGTGGACCAGCCCGAATGGAGCGCATTGACTTCTATGGAAGACATCCATGCCTTTATTGACAAGGTAGGCTTCCCTGTTTTGGTACGTCCCTCGTATGTGCTGAGTGGTGCGGCCATGAATGTCTGCTCCAATCAAGAAGAGTTGGAACGCTTCCTGAAACTGGCTGCCAATGTATCGAAAAAGCATCCGGTAGTGGTGAGCCAGTTCATCGAGCACGCCAAGGAAGTGGAAATGGACGCTGTGGCTCAGAATGGTGAGATTGTGGCATATGCTATCAGTGAGCACATTGAGTATGCCGGAGTGCATTCGGGCGATGCCACTATCCAGTTCCCACCGCAAAAGCTGTATGTGGAAACGGTGCGCCGCATCAAGCGCATCTCCCGTCAGATAGCCAAGGAATTGAATATCTCCGGTCCGTTCAATATCCAATATCTGGCAAAGGATAACGATATCAAGGTGATTGAATGTAACCTTCGTGCTTCACGCAGCTTCCCCTTTGTCAGCAAGGTGCTGAAAATTAATTTTATTGAACTGGCTACCAAAGTGATGCTCGGACTGCCGATTGAGAAACCGAACAAGAATCTTTTCGAGTTGGATTATGTGGGTATTAAGGCCAGCCAGTTCTCTTTCAACCGTTTGCAGAAAGCCGATCCGGTATTGGGGGTAGACATGGCCTCTACCGGTGAAGTAGGCTGCATCGGTACGGATACTTCGTGTGCCGTATTGAAGGCGATGCTGTCTGTGGGGTATCGTATTCCGGAAAAGAGCGTGTTGCTTTCTACAGGTAATGCCAAGCAGAAAGCGGATACTTTGGAAGCGGCCCGTATGTTGCAGAAGAAAGGTTATAAACTTTATGCCACCGGAGGCTCATCCCACTTCCTGACCGAGAACGGGGTGGAAAATACCCGCGTGTATTGGCCCAGTGAGGAAGGGAAACCTCAGGCACTGGATATGTTGCATCGGAAAGAGATAGACATGGTAGTCAATATCCCGAAGAATCTGACAGCCGGGGAGTTGGACAATGGATATAAGATACGTCGTGCCGCTATCGACCTGAATGTGCCCTTGATAACCAATGCTCGTCTGGCAAGTGCGTTTATCAATGCTTTCTGTACCATGACGATAAACGATATCGCTATCAAGAGCTGGGCGGAATATAAATGATTTTAATGGCTGATGATATGTGGTTAATGGGGTGTGGCAACAGTGCACTCCATTAACTATTAATCAGTGACTTCTCTTTTATCGGAAAATAAATCACTATTCTTTCTGTGTTTACAAAAAGTTTTCTACTTTTGTCCAATTAGGAATCCTAAAGATATTCAAAACAAATGGATTGTGAACACAAGCTTAAAATAGTGGAGCAAGAACTTGCCTCTTTGAGAGAGGAGAACAGGTTGTTGAAAGAAAAATTGTCCGCTTTGGAGCATGGCTCTGATAACATTAGTTTCAAAGAAAAATATGCAGTAAAGATCCTTGATTCGTTACCGGATATGTTGACGGTTTTCAATCATGAAGAAACGGGCATTGAGGTTGTTTCTAATGAGGAAACCAATCATGTAGGTGTTTCAAATGAAACCTTTAAAGGAATGTCCATGCGTGAGATGGTTCCTAAAGAGGCCTATCATAATATTCATAATAATCTTCTGAAAGTAATTACTACCGGTAGAGGATCTACGGCCCATCATGAACTGGATGTAAACGGAGAACATCATTATTATGAAAACCGTATTTTCCCATTGGATGATGAATATGTGCTGATAATGTGTCGTGATATTAGTGAAAGAGTTGCCACACAGCAGAACCTGGAAATATTTAAACGGGTACTGGATAAGGTCAGTGATAGTATTCTGGCTGTATCGGCTGACGGAACCTTAGTTTATGCCAACCGGCAGTTTATTGAGGAATATGGAGTGAAAGAGGAGCTGGGAACACAGAAGGTTTATGATTTATCTGTTTCTCTGAATACCAAAGAAATATTTGATAAACGTGTTCAAGAGATTCGTGATAATGGAGGTAATTTTGCTTATCGTGCCAAATATACCCGTGTGGGAGAAACAAAACTTCGTGTTCATCAGGTTTCGGCCTTTATGATTCAAAATCAGGGCGAGGAAATGATTTGGTTCTTTACACAGGATATAACAGATGTTATCAAGAATCGTGATGAATTGCGTGAATTGAATTATCTGATGGATGCTATACTGAATAATATTCCTGTTTATTTGTTTGTGAAGGACCCTGAAGATGATTTCCGATATCTTTATTGGAATAAGGCGTTTGCCAGTCACTCTAAAATTCCTGCTTCCAAAGCGTTGGGGCGTACTGATTTTGAAGTATTTCCCGAATATGAGAATGCGGAGAAGTTTCATCGGGATGATTTGGAATTGATTCGTACCCGCGAACGTATGGAAATGCAGGAAACGTATGTGACGGCTACAGGAGAGCCCCGTATTGTGCAGACCTTGAAAACGTTGGTTCCTCTGGAAGGGAGGACACCGCTCATTATCGGTATTTCATGGGATATTACCAATATACAGAATATAGAGCAGGAATTGATATTCGCCCGTATCAAAGCCGAACAGTCCGACAGGTTGAAAACCGCTTTCCTAGCCAATATGAGCCATGAAATCCGTACTCCGCTGAATGCTATTATCGGCTTCTCGGATTTGTTGGTTGAGGCAGAAAATCTCGAGGAACGGAAGGAATATGTCAAGATTGTCCGTAACAATAATGAACTGCTGTTGCAACTGATCACGGATATACTTGATCTCTCGAAGATTGAGGCTGGAACATTTGAGTTCTCTTGTGGGGATGTGGACGTGAATTTGCTATGTGAGGATATTGTTTGTTGTATGCAGATGAAAGTGCATGAGGAGGTAGAACTGCTGTTTGATTCGCATCTTCCGCAATGCCATATTATCAGCGACCGCAACCGTCTGCATCAGGTGATCTTAAATTTTGTGAACAATGCAATTAAGTTTACTTCACAGGGAAGCATCCGTGTGGGTTATCAGGTAAAAGGTGAAGAATTGGAAGTCTATGTACAGGATACAGGAGTGGGAATTGATGAAGAACAGCAGTTGCATATCTTTGAACGTTTCGTCAAGCTCAACTCTTTTGTGCCTGGCACGGGATTGGGACTTTCTATCTGCCAAAGTATCATAGAACAGCTTGGCGGGCGGATAGGCGTTGATTCCGAACTGGGCAAAGGCTCACGGTTCTGGTTCAGACTGCCGGGGGTGATTGTGGCGGAATGAGTGTACACCCTCTAATAATTTTTATCCCCGTCTCTATTGTCACAATAAATGCAGACTGGAGACGGGGATAACTTTTTTCTTTTCAATTATATTCCGAACGAGAATTTATCAATAGACTGATATACGATGCTTGCTATACCCAGTCCGATAATACCCAACGTACAAAGCGCCAGTCCCCATTTGGTACAACGGTCGCTGCGGAAAGTAGGAATCGGATTATCGGAAGGAGTGATATACATTGCTTTCACAATCAGCAGGTAGTAATACAGTGAGATAACTGTATTCACCAGTGCAATGAATACCAGCAAGTGGAAACCTGCATCGAAGGCAGCCATGAAGATAAAGAACTTCGAGAAGAATCCGGCAAATGGCGGGATACCTGCCAATGAGAACAAGGACAGGGTCATTAGGAG
>ENA-OZVY01000369-OZVY01000369.1-human-gut-metagenome-genome-assembly--contig:-NODE-369-length-18766-cov-6.579606_pt1 | contig 18766 bp, 10 predicted proteins | sample MGYA00243453_ERZ654061 | MGnify/ENA primary metagenome ERZ654061 (study PRJEB26926, sample SAMN06165135) | human gut metagenome | biome: ENVO:00009003; feature: ENVO:2100002; material: ENVO:00002003... | reverse complement strand
GTCTTAGGGTCTCGTGGGCTCGGAGATGTGTATAAGAGACAGCTATCAGGGGTTCTGAATAGTTACAAAAAACTTATAAAAGCGTTGGTTCATTTTGGAATCAACGCTTTTATAAGTTTTTTAAGAGTATATGTAAAATATTGTATAAAAACAAAGAATAAGTAGTTTTGCATGGTAAAAATGGAGAGGGTAATTGTCGAAAATATAATTATTAATAGCGAAATACCATATGGATACGTGACCACATTTTTGCTTATTGAACAAAATAACATATACAGATAAAATGATGCTTGTAACAAGACAAGAACAATATAACGAGAAAGAAAGATGAATAGAATATGTCTGCAGAAAAAAATATTACTAGAAAAGATGTGGCAGAAAAAGCAGGCGTATCGGTGTCTGTTGTTTCAAGAGTACTTAATAACAGTGGATATGTCGACAAAGAAAAAAAGAAAAAAATTATTAAGATAGCAGAGCAACTGGGATATATTCCAAATCCGATAGCTATGGCTCTTCAAACAAGAAGAACATATCAGATAATATTTTTTTGCAATGATCTGACAGGTGCCTATTATAATCAAATGTATCATGGAATGGCGAAGACAGCGAAAGAAAGGGGATATCATCTTTTACTTCAAAAAGATTATGATTTTGAATCAGTAAAAAAAATCTTGGCAGATGGAATTATATTTCCGACAGAAAATGTAGCACAGGATTATGCTGAAACAGTAGGAAAAAATTATCGTCTGCCTACGGTAACAATATCTTTTGACCCGTCGGCGATATTTGCTAAACCAATGCCTTCGGTAGTTATTGAGAATCAAAAAATAATTAATGCCAGTATTGATTATCTTATACAGAAAGGACATAAAAAGATAGGAATGCTCCTTCCGTTTGATTACGGATATGCAAATTCCAGATATAAAGCCTGGAAGGAACGTATGAAGATGGAATCAATTTTTTTAGGGGGAGGGGTAGAGACTAACTATGAACACTATATTATAAACTGTGGAAAACCAGAAGAGGAAAACAAGAAAAAAGATTACAGATATTTAGGTCCTTATCAATCGGAATCAGAAGGATTTGTATATTATGATCTTTTCAAAGTTGGATATGAAGCAGCAAATTTGTATAAAAGTTCAAAGTATAAAGCAACGGCACTTATATGTTTTAATGATGATTTAGCTCAGGGATTTATTGCTGGCTTACAAGCAATAGGCTTGAGAGTGCCCGAAGATATATCGGTTATGGGAATTGATGGTATTTTTACAAGAAATCATTTTAAACCTAAGTTGACCACAATGTCCATTTATCCTGAAAGACAAGGAGCAAAATGTGTAGAAGTATTAATCGATATGCTGGAAGGGAAAAAATATAAATATATGAATTATTCTCCCTACGGTATTTTAGAGGGGGAGACAGTAAAGGACTTAAAGTAGAATATTTGCCGGAAAAAGCGCGCAGTTTCGGCTGATATAGAGAAAATAAACACTAGGAGGAAGGAAAATGAAGTTAAAAAAAGTACTCGCATTGACACTTGCAGGGATCATGACCGTAGGTCTGGCAGCATGTGGAGGAACCAAAGAATCTAGTGAAAAAACAGAAGCAGGAAAAGAAAAACAGAAACTTGTTATCTGGTCATGGGGAGCAGATGAGGAGAAGAAATCAAGGGAAGCAGCTGTTGAAGCATTTCAGAAAGCACATCCTGAGATCGAAGTGGAACATTCTGTCATTCCTACAGCCGATCATGTATGGGATCAGAAGATGACTGCAGCCCTGTCAGCAGGAACAGGTCCGGATGTCATCCAGATGTCACCGGATTATTACGGATTATACACCGATTATTATGAAGATTTAAATCCATATGTGGAAAAAGAAGGGGTGGATTTAGATTCTGTAGTTACAGAGGGCATGATGGATCCTTATTACCGCCCGGATGGAAAACTGGAAGGTATGCCTCTGCTCCAGAACTGTTTTGTACTGGCATATAACAAAGACATGTTCGATGAGTTTGGCGTAGAGTATCCGACAGCAGAATGGACATGGGATGATGTGGCGGAAGCAGCGAAGAAATTTGCCGGAGGCGAAGGCGCAGATGCTACATTCGGTATTGTTAACCACTGGATAGATCCGCCGCTGTCTATCATCTGTAAAGGCGGAAATGCATACTCAGATGATTTATCAACATGTGAGATCGATTCACAGGAAGTCAGAGATGGTCTGGATTTATTCGGAGATATGATCCAGAGCGGTGCAATGCCTGATGATACAGCAGCCAAGAGTCTTCCGAAAGAACAGCTTTTTGTATCCGGCCATGCGGCAATGTATACATTAGGCGGATTTGAGACAAAGCTGATTGCAGAAGAGATCGGTGAAAACTTTAACTGGGATGTTGTATCCATGCCGAAAGTTCCGGACGGTGGAAAAAACAATCTTTTATACGCAACAGGATATGCCATGCTGAAGGATTCTGAAAATAAAGATGCTGCATGGACATTCTTGAAAGAGGCATCTTATGAAAATGAAGACATGGCAAAGGAAACATGCCGTGCAGGAATGACAGCTTGTAAGAGCGTTGCAGAGGGTTACTATAAAGAACTGACATATGGTCCGATTGATAACAGCGCATACCTAGAAGGGCTTTCTGATGCAAAACTGAATATCTGGGGCGGTGCATATGCAGCACCTGGAGATGTATGGACCCAGATCTGGCAGGCAGTAACCATTGATGGTAAGAGTGCTGATGAGGCGATCAATGAATACTATCCGGCACTGGAAAAAGCATTTAATGAAGCAAATGGAAACTAAATGTTAAATCACAAGAAGGTGTTGCGAACGATATGCAGCACCTTCTTGTTCATTCAGCTACTGGCAGATTCTATTTACGGAGGCGAAGAAGAGTGAAAAAACCAAAAGGAAAAAAAGTATATTCAGCCATGAAACGGCGGGAGGCCAGAAATTTTTACTTATATACAGCACCATGGCTGATTGGATTTTTTGTGCTGACATTATACCCGATTGTATATTCTTTTTATCTGATGTTTACAGATATGAATTTAACCGGGGTAGGGAAGTTTATTGGATTAGAGAACCTGAAGTATGCATTTACGGATGATCCACTGTTTATAAAAGCATTTATAAATACCCTGAAATACGTGGTGATGTTTGTACCAAGTAGTATTATACTTGCTTTTTTTGTGGCACTGCTGCTTAGCAAGAAAGTAAAAGGACTGGGATTTTTCCGGACAGCATTTTACATTCCATACATCACCTCTGGTGTGGCAGTAACAATCTTGTGGGGATGGATATATCAGAAGGATTATGGAATTATCAACTACGTGTTATCACTGTTTGGAATAAAAGGTGTGAACTGGCTGGGAGATAAAAATATTGCAATGATATCAATCGTGATCCTGTCCCTGTGGACGATAGGAAATAATATCATCATCATGCTGGCGGGAATTCAGGATATTCCACAGTCTTATTATGAAAGTGCACAGATCGACGGCGCAGGTGCGATACGCCAGATCTTTTCCATTACCCTGCCGTTATGTACCCCGACGATCTATTTCAATCTGATCGTAACGATCATTGCAGCTTTCCAGGTATTCCAGCAGCCATTGATTTTGACTAATGGAGGACCGCTTAACAGTACTTATACAGCAGCGATACATATGTATAACAACGGATTCCTTTATGGAAAAATGGGATATGCATCCATGATGGCATGGAGCTTATTTGTTGTAATTATGGTGATTACACTGGTAGTGATTTCAACATCCAAGTACTGGGTGTTCTATGATGATTGATGAAAGGAAGAAATATATGCGAACAAGATCACAAAAACAAGCAAAACTTATAGGAAGAATTATCACATACACGATTCTGATTGCGGCAGCTATTGTTTGTTTGTTTCCTTTTATATGGATGATATCCACTTCTTTTAAAGAAACATCCGATATCTATAAAATGCCGCCGTCATTGCTGCCAGCGAATCCGACGCTGGAGAATTTCATCGAGGGATGGAAGGGTGCAGATTTTGGTATGTTCTTCCAGAACTCAGCAGTCGTAACATTTTTGGCTACGATAGGGACTGTATTTTCTTCCTCAGTAGTAGCGTATGGTTTTGCGAGATTTAAATCCAGATTATCACCGGTCTTATTCATGATTCTTCTTGGAACCATGATGTTGCCTTCCCAGGTGACTCTGATTCCACAGTATCTGCTGTATTATAAACTGGGAATGGTTGATACATTCTGGCCGTTGATTATTCCAAGTTGGCTGGGAGGGGGAGCTTTTAACATTTTCCTTTTTATTCAGTTCTTTAGAACGCTTCCGAAGGAATTGGATGAAGCGGCTAAGATTGATGGGGCGAATTCCTGGCAGGTATTTACGAAGATATTGCTGCCAGCGGTAAAACCGGTCATGCTGGCTGTACTGGTAATGGCACTGGTATATAACTGGAATGATTTCTTTAATCCATTGATCTATCTGAATTCATCTGAGAAATTCACGATAGCAGTGGGTCTGCAGTTCTTTAAGGGATCACAGGGAAATGTACAGATTGGACAGATGATGGCAATGGCACTGGTATCTTTGACACCGGTACTGTTTGTATTTGCAACCTGTCAGAAATACTTTATACAGGGTATTAAAATGTCAGGCTTGAAAGGATGATGTTACAGAAATGCCAATGAAAAAGACTATAGAGATTAAAAAAGATGAAAAGGGTTTTGGAACACTTTATGTAAATGATGAACCTTTTTTAATTCTTGGAGGTGAGCTTCATAACTCGAGTTCCAGTAATCTACAGTATATGGAAAAGCAAGTATGGCCCAGATTAAAAGAACTAAATCTAAACACAGTTCTTCTTCCTGTAGCATGGGAAAATATAGAAAAAGAAGAGGGAGTTTATGATTTTTCTTTGTTAGAAGAACTGATTTTCCAGGCGAGACGAGAAAAAATGAAGTTGATACTACTGTGGTTTGGCCTTTGGAAAAATGGAGAAAGTACTTATGTTCCAGGTTGGGTAAAAAGAGATAGCGGGAGATTTTTCAGAGCAAGATATAAAGGGGGAGAATTGTCTCAGACGATATCACCTCTTTGTAAAAATGCAGTAAAAGCGGATGCAAGAGCATTTACGGTTTTTATGAAAAAATTGAAAGATATTGATGCAGAATCACAGACAGTTCTCATGGTACAAGTGGAAAATGAAATTGGTTTTTTGAAATCAGATAGAGATTATTCAAAAGAAGCAGAGAAGCAATTTAGGAGTAATATCCCAGAAGAACTGGAAAAAATATATGGTATATCAGGGACATGGAGTGAAGTGTTTCAGTCGGATGCAGCAGAGATGTTTATGGCATGGAATTATGCACAGGCAGTAGAATACATAGCAGCAGCAGGAAAAAGGGCATATGAACTTCCGATGTATGTGAATGCCTGGCTGAATCAGTTTCCGGATAGACCTGGAAATTACCCATCAGGAGGACCTATAGCGAGAAATAAAAAAATATGGAGAAATATTGCAAAAAGCATAGATGTTTTTGCTCCGGATATATACCTTTCTGATTTTGAAGGGGTATGTAAAGAATATGCAACGGAAGGGAATCCATTGTTTATACCTGAGGCAAGGCGAGATCCGGTAACAGCTAGCAATGCTTTTTATGCTTTTGGGAAATATGGGGCAATTGGTTTTTCGCCTTTTGGGATAGAAGGACTTATGGAAGATACACGCCAAAAACAGGATAAAGAGCTTCTTGAACAACTTCAAATAGATGTACTGGCCTTCACAAGCATAGAAACAGGAAAATACCTCAAAGAAACATATAAAATTTTGAAAAATATGCAAAAATTATATTTTCGATTTAAAGGAACAGAAAATATACATGCATTTATGTGTAGAAATGAGCATGAAAGAGGTACGATTGTTTCTTTGTCTGGCTGCGATTTGGAACTGACTTACAGACCAAAAGGAAATGAAAGGCCAGGGTGTGCAGGGATGATTATAGAAGAAAATGAAAGTGAATTTTGGGCTGTAGGATATAATACTGACATTAGACTTTTGCCGAAAAAAAGTAGTCATGACTGTATTACCATTATATGTCTCGAGGAAGGTTTTTTTGATAATGGAAAATGGAGTTCTGGACGTGTGCTGAACGGGGATGAAAGAAGTATGTCTGGATTTGGACAATATGCAGAAGTACGCCATTATATTTATTGTAAAGAAACTACAGATGAGAAGGAGGGTTAGTAGTGGAAATCGGAGAATTAAAAAAACTATTTGACGATATGACAATAGAAGAAAAAGCTGGTCAATTGTTTCAGACGGTTGGTGCTATGTATGATGATGAGGCCGTAATATCAGGTCCTATGCAGGAAATGGGAATTACAGAGAAAGATATTCAGCTTGCTGGAACTGTGTTAGGTACTATGGGGGCGGAAAAGATAAAGAGGATTCAAAAAAAATATATGGAAGCTCATCCACACCATATTCCACTTGTATTTATGTTGGATATTATTAATGGGTATAAAACAGTATATCCAATTCCATTAGCTCAGGGAGCAACTTTTCAGCCGGATCTTGTGAAAGAATGTGCGGCTATGGCGGCAAAAGAGGGCGCTGCAGATGGACTTCATATAACATTTTCACCTATGGTAGACTTGGTAAGGGATGCTAGATGGGGCAGGGTAATGGAATCCACTGGAGAAGATGTATATTTGAACGGATTATATGCAAGGGCAATGGTGGAAGGATATCAAGGTGCAGACATCAGTGGCGGGGAGAAACTGGGGGCTTGCGTAAAGCATTTTGCTGGGTATGGCGGTGCAGAAGCAGGAAGAGACTATAATACAGTGGAAGTATCAGAAAGGACTTTTCGTGATTTTTATCTTCCAGCATATAAAGAGGCTGTGGAGGCGGGAAGTGCGTTAGTGATGACGTCTTTTAATACGATTAATGGAATTCCTGCAAGTGTAAATAAGTGGCTTATGAGGGATATCCTCAGAGAAGAGATGGGGTTTGATGGTGTATTGATTTCTGATTTTGGTGCCATTGGGGAGTGTGTAAACCATGGGGCAGCAGAAGACAGGGCAGATGCAACAAAAAAGGCTCTTGAGGCAGGAGTAGACATTGATATGATGTCAGGTACTTATCCGGAAAATATACCTGCACTTTTAAAAGACAAAAGTATTAGTGTGGAACTAATTGAAGAATGTGCGTGGCGTATTATGAAGTTGAAAAATGACCTTGGGCTTTTTGAAAATCCATATAAGGGTGCTGATGAAATTAAGGCTAAAGCTTGCATACTTAGTGAAGCACACAGAGAATTGGCTCAAAAAACAGCAGAAAATTCTTTTGTTCTATTAAAGAATAAAGATAATATTCTGCCATTGGATAAAAAGAAGAAAATTGCAATGATTGGACCGTATATAGACAGAAGATATATGTTGGGAGGATGGTCTTTTACAGGAAATCCGGAGGATGTAATAACAATAAAAAATGCGGCGGAAGAGAAACTTGCAGATTATGAAATTGTTTATGCTCAGGGATGCCCAATTCTTTCCGAAGATGTAAAATTAGAAGGGTTTGCAAATTATACAGAAGAAAAATTCTCACAGGAAGATTGTGAAAAAATGAAGGAAGAAGCACTGCGGGCGGCTAAAGAAGCAGATGTGGTTGTATTGGCTATAGGAGAACATTTTCTGCAGTCGGGCGAAGCTACCAGTAAAGGAATTATAGAAATTCCTAAGATTCAGCAGGAATTATTTGAGGCACTTTCGGAGGTGAATTCTGAAATTGCCGTAGTATTATTTAATGGAAGACCATTAGATATTCGCATATTGGAAGAAAGAGCGAAGGCAATATTGGAAGTCTGGATGCCCGGAACTATGGGAGGAGCTGCTATTGTGGAAGTATTAAGAGGTGCAGTTTCGCCTGCAGGAAAGCTGCCAATGAGCTTTCCATATTGCGTGTCACAGGTTCCTGTCCATTATGATGAGTTTCCTACCGGACGTAGACATCATCCTGGAAAAGATAAGGATCGCTATGTCTCGAAATATCTGGATATGCCGAATAAACCACTGTATTCTTTTGGATATGGCCTTACATATACCCAATTTGAAATATCAGATTTAGAGCTAAGTAAAACGGTTATGAAGCCGGGTGAATCTGTTACGGTATCTGTAAAAGTAAAAAATACCGGTGACAGAGAAGGTACAGAAACTTTGCAGCTTTATATTCATGACATTGCAGGAAGTGTAGTGCGCCCTGTAAAACAGCTGAAGGGTTTTGAAAGAGTAATATTAAATGCCGGAGAAGAAAAAGAAGTGTGCTTTACAGTGGACGAAAAAATGCTTCGCTTCCTAAGAGCGGACAATACATTTGGAAGTGAACCGGGAAAATTTGAGGTGTTTATCGGAAATAGCAGTGAAGTGGAAGAATGTAAAGTATTTGAATTATTGAAAGGTTAAAAAGAGGTGTATTATGCAATACAGAAATCCTATTATTTCCGGTTATAATCCGGATCCATCTATATGCAGAGTTGGAGAAGATTATTATATTGTGAACTCATCTTTTGAGTATTTTCCGGGAGTGCCGGTTTATCACAGCAAAAATTTAGTGAATTGGGAATTGGAAGGATATTGTCTGACGGATGAAGAACAGCTTCCGTTGGAAGAGAGCAGACCTTCAGGGGGAATTTTTGCACCAACGATTCGTTATCATGACGGAACATTTTTTATGATAACAACAAATGTTACATCAAAGGGAAACTTCATCGTACATACAAAAGATATGAAGTCAGGATGGTCAAAACCGGCATGGGTAGATCAGGGAGGAATAGATCCGTCGTTATTGTTTGATGGTGATAAAGTATATTTTGTATCTACAACTTCAGATGAACAGGGGGCTGGTATATTTTTATGTGAGGTAAATCCTTTTACAGGAGAAAAATTGACGGAGAGTGTGTGTATTAACCGTGGATGCGGTGGAAGATATCCAGAAGGACCGCATTTATATAAATGGTTTGGAAAATATTACCTTATGTTGGCGGAAGGCGGCACGGAATATGGACATATGGAGACAATGCAAAGAGCAGATAGTCCTTATGGTCCTTATGAACCATGTCCACATAATCCGATTTTATCTCACAAGGAAGACATGCGAGAGGAGATTTATTGTACAGGCCATGCAGACATAATGGAAGATCACAATGGAAATTGGTGGTTGGTGTGTCTGGCAGTGAGAACCTGTTCAGATGAAAATAGGAGGGTATTGCTTCATAATCTTGGAAGAGAAACATTTCTTACACCTGTCGTTTGGACAGAGGCTGGCTGGCCGGTTGTAGGAAATCATGGTTTGATTTCAACTGTTATGGATGGTCCGCTTCCGGGTGGAGAAGTGCAACCGGTAAATAGAAATTTCCATGATAATTTTTCGGATGGTAAATTTAAACTGCAATATAATTTTCTGAGAAATCCCGAAATGAAGAATTATAAATTGTATCCGGAAGAGAAGATGTTATGCCTGGAAGGTACAAAGGTAACTTTAAATGAAACTAAGAGCCCTACATGGATTGGAATTCGACAAAAGGGGTTTTATACTGAAACTGTAGTAAAAGTTTCAGCAGAAGATGTGCAAGGAATGAGAGCTGGATTGACAGCATTTTATAATGATTCTTATCATTATGAAATATATCTGACAAGGGAACAGGAAAAGTATAAAGTCTGTCTTGCAAAGCATATTCATGACATTTTTGTGGTTACAGCAAGTGCGGAAATTCCAAGAGGAGAAAATATTACGCTTAGGCTTGAAACAGATAAAACTTATTATACATTTTCATATAGTCTGGATGGAGAAAATTTCCAGATGCTAGGAACAGGATTAACGGTAGGACTCTGTACAGAGAGCACGAAAACCATGACGTTTACGGGAACATATATTGGTCTGTTTGCAGAGAATGGACGTGGTACCTTCCAGGAATTTAATGTGAAGGTATTGGATGAATAATTAAAAATAAAAACACAGCGTCGATTGTTAAGAAACAGTCGATGCTGTGTTTTAGTTTATAGAAGATTACTTGTTTAAGAGTCTTTCCATTTCCCTGGCAGATAAGTAAGTGTATTTCGTATCATCTCTTTCAGAAGAAGATCGCCTTCCTTCTCTGTAATTCTGCTATAGAGCGTCATGGATTTTGGTACGGTGACAGTATGGACAGTGATCAAAAGATTTTTATTCGGATGGATTGCGGCCGGAGGTCTGCTGGTAATTGTCAGTTGTGTGAAGTACAGAGAATTTATCATTACGGCATTTTTAAATAATACCTGGGCATGGATCAATGCACTGATGCCTGTGGTGATTATTCTGGTTGGGATAAGATATATGATCAGGGCAGTATTGAAATAAAGGGGGGATGCCATTTATAAAAAAACAGTAAATTCGCCCACTTAGGACTAGCCGCCGCGGCTGTAGATTGATACAATAAAAGAAATAGGAAATATCGATTTTTTACATGGGAGGAACACGGCGACATGGCGGGATATGTGAGTCTTCAGGATGTAACCAAGACCTATCAAATGGGTGAGGTTACGATCAAGGCTGCGGATGGGATCAGCTTTGATGTGGAAAAGGGTGAGTTTGTGATTGTGGTCGGACCGAGCGGTGCGGGGAAGACGACGGTGTTGAATATCCTCGGTGGAATGGATACGGCGACTTCGGGGAAGGTGCTGGTGGACGGAGCGGAGATCAGCAAGTACCGCGGCAAGAATCTGATCCAGTACCGGCGGGAGGATATTGGGTTTGTTTTTCAGTTTTATAATCTGATGCAGAACCTGACGGCGCTCGAGAATGTGGAGCTGGCGATGCAGATTTGTAAGCATCCGCTGGATGCGTCGGAGGTGCTTGCGGAGGTTGGGCTGGAAGAGAGAATGAATAACTTCCCGGCGCAGCTTTCGGGCGGAGAGCAGCAGCGTGTGGCGATTGCGCGTGCGCTGGCGAAGAATCCGAAACTGCTGCTCTGCGATGAGCCGACCGGCGCGCTCGATTATGTGACGGGAAAAGCGATCTTAAAGCTGCTGCAGGATACCTGCCGGGAGAAGGGGATGACGGTCATTGTCATCACTCACAACTCGGCGCTGACACCGATGGCGGACCGCGTGATTAAAATCCGAAACGGAAAAGTGGCGGGCATGAAAACAAATGAGAACCCGATGCCGGTGGAAGAGATAGAATGGTAGGTGGACGATGAGAGCATTTCGAAAAGACTTTATCCGGGAAATCACAAAGAACAAGGGGCGGTTTCTGTCAGTCTTTTTCATCGTGCTTCTTGGCGCGGCGTTTTTCTCGGGCATCCGGTCGGCGGAAGGAGATATGAAGGTTTCGGCGGACCGGTATTATGATGAAGTAAATTATATGGATTTGAAAGTTCTTGGAACGCTGGGGCTGACGGACGATGATCTGGCGGATATCGCGAAGACGGACGGCGTGAAAGCGGTTTACGGCGGAAAGACGGTGGAAGTGCTGCATGACATCGGCGAGAGCGAGCAGGTTGTGAAACTGATTGCGCTGACGGACGGTGTGAATGAGCCGCGCGTGGTCGAGGGACGGATGCCGGAGAAAGAGGATGAAATTCTTGTTGATACGCAGTTTCTGAAAAGTTCCGGCTGTGAGATCGGGGATCAGGTAACGTTCACTTCCGGAACGGAGGATCCGCTCTCAGATTCGCTGACCGGGGATACGTTTACGATTGTTGGTTCGGCGACGCTCCCTTATTATATGGATCTGAACCGCGGAACGGGCTCGATTGGAAATGGAAGCATCAACAGTTTTGCACTGCTGCTTCCGGAGACATTTACCTCGGATCTCTATACAGAGATTTACGTCCAGGCGGACGGCGCACAGGAAGAGGCGAGCTACAGCGATGCGTATGATGAGACGGTGAAAGCTGTACAGACGAAGATTGAAGCGCTCGAGGATGCGGCGTGCGACCGGCGGTATACGGCAGTCAAAACCGAAGGACAGGAAAAGATTGATGATGCAAAACAGCAGGTCGCTGATGCAGAGCAGAAATTAGCGGACGCAAAAACAGAGTTGGATGACGGTGCACAGCAGCTTGCCGACGCGAAAGTGACGATTGCGGACAAAGAGCAGGAACTTCTCGACGGCGAACAGACGTTAAAGGAAAAAGAACAGGAGCTTCTTGACGGAAAGCAGACGATTGCTGAGAAAGAACAGGAACTCCTTGACGGAAAACAGACCATTGCAGACAAAGAGCAGGAACTTCTCAGTGCGAAAGCAACCATCGCCGATAAAGAGCAGGAACTGGCATCCGGCAAGGCAACGCTGAAAGATAAAGAGGCGGAACTTGCGAGCGGAAAAGCGACGCTGGAAGCAAAGGCGGCAGAGCTGGAAAGCGGAAAAGCGGAGCTGAATCAGAAAGCCGATGAACTTGCAAGTGGAAAAACCACACTTGAGGCAAAAGCGAAAGAACTTTCCGACGGAAAAGCACAGCTTGCAGAGAAAGAAACAGAACTGGCATCCGGCAAAAAAGAGTTAGAGGAAAAAATGACGCAGCTTTCGGCGGCAAAAACCGAACTGACTCGGAAGCAGACGGAGCTGAATACTGCAAAAGAGCAGCTTTCCGAAAAAGAAACGGAATTGAATATTGCAAAGGAGCAGCTTTCCGCTACACGCGAGGAACTGGACAACAAGAAAGCAGAAACCGCTGCAGGACGCACACAGTATGAAGCGCAGAAGGCAGCGTATGAAGAACAGAAGAGTCAGTATGAGACAGCCAAGGATCAGTTAGCCCAGATTTCCAGTCAGCTTCCGATGGTGGAGGCTGCGCAGACAGAAGTGACTGGTCAGATCGAGGTGATTGAGGCTCAGCTTGACGGACTGACAGAGGAAGATGAAGCATATGTATCCCTGTTGGAACAGAAAACTGCGCTGGAAGCAAAGCAGACAGAGTTAGCACAGCAGCTTTTCACGATGCAGGAGCAGAAAACATTTCTGGAACAAAACATCGCAGCGTTTGAAGCAGCAAGCGCTGATGCGGAAGCCCGGCTTGCGGCTGCAGAAGCTCAGATTACCGACGCAGAAAGTCAGCTTGCCGCTGCAGATGCACAATTAACAGAAAAAGAGCAGGAATGCGCCGCAGGCGAGGCACAGATTGCTTCTGTAAAAGAAGAACTGGAAAGCGGCGAAGCTCAGATTACAGAGGCTCTTGCCCAGCTTCAGGATGGAGAAGCACAGGCAGAAGCTTATCAGAAACAGATTGAGGATGGCGAAGCCCAGCTTGCATCCGCCAAAGCAGCGATTGCCGACGGAGAAGCTCAGATTGAGACGAACCGCAGTAAATTAAAAGACGGAGAAACTCAGCTTGCGGCTGCCAGAGCCCAGCTTGCTGATGGGGAACAGCAGATTGCATCGTACCGACAGACGATTCAGTCGGGTGAGGCCCAGCTTGCCGCTGCAAAGCAGACAATTTCCAGTGGAGAAAGTCAGCTCGCCGAAGCGAAACAGACGATCGCCGACGGCGAAACCCAGTTAGCAGAAGCAAAGCAGACGATCGCCGATGGAGAAACTCAGCTCGCCGAAGCCAAGCAGACGATTGCCGACGGTGAAACCCAGCTTGCTGACGCGAAACAGGAAATCGCCGACGGAAAAATCTCCCTTGCGGATGCGAAACAGGAAATTGCCGATAAAGAAAAGGAACTTGAGGACGGCAAAGCCGAATATGAAAAAGCAAAAGCCGACGCCGAACCAGAAATCGCGGATGCGAAGCAGGAAATTGCGGACGGTGAGAAAACACTCGCAGACCTGAAAAAACCAACGTGGTACGTCTTGGGACGGGATAAGGTAACGTCAACTGAGAGCTTCGGTCAGGATGCCGGCCGTATCTCGAATATCGGAAAATTCTTCCCGGTTATCTTCTTCCTCGTGGCTGCTCTCGTCAGCCTGACGACGATGACACGAATGATCGAGGAACAGCGTCAGCAGATCGGAACGTTAAAAGCCCTCGGCTATTCCGACGGCGTGATCGCCTTTAAATATTTCGCATACGCAATGCTCTCCACCGTATCCGGCGCTCTCGCGGGCGTGGTGGTTGGAGAAAAAATCCTGCCCTGGGTTATTATGAATGCCTACGGCATGCTGTATACCGGACTCCCGTATTACATGACCCCGCTGAACTGGGAGCAGGGAGGCCTTGCGATTCTGGCGAGTGCAGCCTGCACCGGCGTGGCGACGATCGCGGCATGCTACAAAGAACTCGCCGCAGGTCCGGCAGAGCTGATGCGGCCGGAAGCACCGAAAAACGGCAAACGGATTTTCCTGGAACGTATCGGCGTACTCTGGAAACATCTGAACTTTACGCAGAAATCAACCGTGCGGAATCTGGTGCGGTATAAAAAACGATTCTTCATGACCGTTATCGGAATCGGCGGATGCATGGGTCTGATCCTCGTCGGTTTCGGCCTTCAGGATTCCATCACCGCGATTGCGAAAAACCAGTTCGTCAGCCTCTTCACCTATCAGGCGAATGCTGTGCTGAATTCAGATGTGGATGAATCCGAAAAAGAAGCATTGCAGACCGATCTGGAAAACTACAGCGGCATCGATGAGCTGCTGGAAATGTACTGCCAGAACATTGAACTGCAGACCGACAAAAAGACCGTGGATGCAGTGCTTGAAGTGCCGAAAGAACTGACGAATTTCAATGACTTCTATGCCTTCCGAGACCGGAAAAGCGGAGAAGTTTACGAATTCCCGACCGACGGCGGCGCAGCCATCAGCGAAAAGACAGCAACGATGCTCGGCGTAAAAGCAGGCGACACGGTTCAGCTGAAAAAAGGCGACGATATTGTGGACGTAAAGATTTCGATCATCGTCGAAAACTACGTGCGCCATTACCTGTATCTGGCCCCGGATCTCTACGAGGAGCTGTTCGGCGGAGCGCCGGATTACAACCAGCTTCTGATGAAATATCAGGACACGTCGAGCAATTATGAGACAGCACTCGGAGAAAAAATCATGACGTACGACGGTGTAGCGGCAATCTCGTTCACATCCGACCTGATTGATCAGATTGACAACATGCTTCGTTCCCTCGACATCGTCATCGTGGTGCTGATCGTATCGGCGGGCCTGCTGGCGTTTGTGGTGCTGTACAACCTGAACAACATCAACATCACCGAACGGCAGAGAGAGCTGGCAACGCTGAAAGTGCTCGGCTTCTTCGACGGCGAGGTGGCATCGTACGTGTACCGGGAAAACATGGTGCTGACACTGTTCGGCGTTATCGCGGGCATGGGAATTGGAACGTTTTTACATCATTGCGTAATTCAGACCGTCGAGGTCGATATGATGATGTTCGGACGAAACGTGTTCCCGCGGAGCTACGGCTGGAGCGCCCTGATTACCCTGGCGTTTGCCCTGTTCGTCAACTTTATGATGTTCTACCGGTTAAGAAAAATTGATATGATTGAATCGCTGAAAAGCGTGGAGTAAACAACAGAAAAAGGCCGTCCGCGGTGATGCAGAGAATCTGCAGAAACCGTGGGCGGTTTTTTCATTTTGAAAGTGAAATATGAGCCGGAATGCTTGTTTTTTCAGACATTTCGTTGTATAAAAAAGATAAGGGTTTTTATCAGAACAGAATCAAAAAACAAAGAGTAAAGGGGATTTTTACAAATGGGAACAACAGAAACGAAAAAAATGAGAGTCGGCGTTGTCGGCTGCGGAGCGATCAGTGATATTTATCTGACGAACATGATTCATAACTTTGAGAATCTTGAGGTAGCAGCATGCTGCGCAGGCCATCTTGAACATGCGAAAAAGAAAGCAGAGCAGTATGGCATCAAGGGCTGTACCTACGAGGAAATTCTGGCAGATCCGTCGATTGAAATGGTAGTCATTCTGACACCGGCACCGACCCACGAGGGGCTGATCCGTCAGGCACTGGAAGCCGGAAAACACGTTTACACTGAAAAAACAATGACCCTCGCACCGGAAACGGCAGCGAAACTGATCGAGCTGGCAGAGGAGAAACATCTCTATCTCGGTTCCGCACCGGACACCTTCCTTGGATCGGCACTGCAGACCGCAAGAAAAGCGATCGACGACGGGCTGATCGGCGAGGTGACATCTTTCGAAGCATGCGCAAACCGCGATCTTGATTTGCTGGCGAGCATCTTCCGTTTTCTGCGGATGCCGGGCGGCGGTATCTGCTACGATTTCGGTGTTTATTATCTGACCGCCATCGTCAGCCTTTTCGGCCCGGTGGACCGTGTCGTTTCCTCCGTGCGCAACCTTGCGCCGAAGCGCGTCAATGTCGTCCCGGACAGCCCGGAATACGGCCAGGAATTTGACTACAGCAACGAGAGCCAGGCTTTCACGATTCTGGAAATGAAAAACGGCGTGACCGGCACATTCTGTGTCAATGGCGACAGCACCATCAACGATCAGGCGGTATTCACAATTTACGGCAAAAAAGGTATTTTAAAGCTGGTGGACCCGAACAATTTCGGCGGCGATATCGTCTACATTCCGGGCGTGAAGGACTGGACACAGCAGGCAGTTCCGGAAGTGCTGGATTATGGCTTTGCCTACAGCGAAAACAGCCGCGGCCTCGGTCCGTCCGAGATGGCAGAAGCAATTGCAGAGGGCAGACTAAACCGTGCGAATGCCAAAATGGCATACCATGTACTGGATGTGATTGATCAGATTATGAAGAGCGCAAAATCGGGCGCATTTGAGAAGGTTCCGTCCACCTGCGAGAGACCGGCGGCACTGCCGGTACCGGAAAAAGAGCAGTAAAAATAAGGAGTATTTATGGAAATATATAAATTACAGCAATTGCTGTCGGAAATGTCTTTACAGGAAAAAATAGGACAAATGGTACAGCTGACCGGTGCATATTTTGATAAGGATGCGGTACTGACCGGTGTTGTCGGAGAACAATTACCGCCGGAATGGATAATCCGGTATGCGGGTTCTGTGCTGGGGGTGATTGGCAAAGAAAAAATATATGACATTCAGAGCAAATATATGGAACAACACCCACATCATATTCCTCTTATCTTTATGGCGGATGTGATCCATGGATGCCGGACAATTTTTCCGATTCCGTTGGGACAGGCCTGTTCCTTTCATCCGGAGCTGGTTTCCGAGGCTGCGTCGATAGCTGCCTCGGAAGCCTCTTCTGAAGGGCTTAAAGCAACATTTTCTCCTATGATTGATGTTTCAAGAGATCCGCGTTGGGGAAGAATGATGGAGTCTTTTGGAGAAGACCCGTATATGAACGGAATCATGGGAAAAGCAATGGTAGATGGCTATCAGCAGAAAAGCGATCAGGGAGTAGCAGCGTGCCTGAAGCATTTTGCAGGTTACGGAGCAGTGAATGCAGGGCGGGAATACAATGATGTTGAAATATCCCAACGGACATTTCTGGAGCAGTACGTAAAGCCTTTTTGTATGGCATTAAAGGCAAAGCCTGCTATGGTTATGACTGCATTTCATGCAATAGATAGAAAACCGATCAGTGGAAATAAAAAACTTCTCAGGGAGTTTTTGCGGGATAAAGAAGGTTTTGAGGGAACTGTTATTTCAGACTGGGGATCGATCGGACAGCTGGTGGAACAGGGAGTGGCAGCTGATATGGAAGAAGCTGCGGTTCAGGCTGCAGAAGCCGGTGTGGATATTGATATGATGAGTCCTGCTTATATGTTTTGGCTGGAAAAGCTGGTGGAAAACGGGAAGATTCCGGAATCGCTTATTGATGAGAGTGCATTCCGGGTTCTGATGATGAAAAACCAGCTGGGTCTTTTTGAAAATCCGTTTGCAGGACTTGGAAAGAGTGAAAAACTTACTCCGTATCATCGGGCAAAAGCATATGAACTGACCAGCGAAAGCTGCGTCCTTTTAAAAAATGAAAAAATATTGCCTCTATGCCAGAAACAGAGGGTGATCTGGGCCGGACCTTATGTGACATCAAAAGAATTTTTGAGTCGCTGGTCAATTTTTGGTGAACACGAGGCAGTTGAAACCATAGAGGATATTCTTCAAAAGAAGCAGATAAAGGCGGAATGTATTCCGGGCTGCAGAATGCTTTCGGATGAAGAGTGTAAGATATGGCAGGTGGAACCGGAGCGGTTCGATGAGCCAGGGAATGAACGGTGGCTGGAAACGATAACCGGGGATGATACTGTTGTATGTGTGTTGGGGGAACATGAGTCTCAGTCGGGAGAGGCGGCCAGCAGAGCGTTTCTGACCCTGCCGGAAGAACAGCAGTTGTTTTTTGAGAGAATAGCAAAGCGCACCAGAAATATTGTAACTGTGGTAATCACAGGAAGACCGCTGGATCTGCGAAGAATATCCGAAAAATCCAGGGCTGTTATTATGGCATGGAGACCAGGAACTATGGGAGCGGAAGCAGTGGTAGACATTGTATACGGAAGAACCAATCCTTCCGGAAAACTGGCTGTAAGTATCCCATGGTGTGTGGGACAGGTGCCGGTGAGCTACTGGGATATAAAAACAGGACATATTTATGATGCCGATCATCCGGAGAACCGTTTCAGCAGCAGATATATGGACATTCCCAATACTCCGTTATATCCGTTTGGCTTTGGACTGTCTTATACAGAATTTAATATTTCGGATATTGAGGTACAGGCAGGACCGGATAAAAGAGTTCATGTACATTGTAAGGTAAGTAATACAGGTAAGGTTGCGGGGGCAGAGGTAGTGCAATGTTATTATGAAACG
>ENA-OZVY01000344-OZVY01000344.1-human-gut-metagenome-genome-assembly--contig:-NODE-344-length-19567-cov-6.287259_pt1 | contig 19567 bp, 25 predicted proteins | sample MGYA00243453_ERZ654061 | MGnify/ENA primary metagenome ERZ654061 (study PRJEB26926, sample SAMN06165135) | human gut metagenome | biome: ENVO:00009003; feature: ENVO:2100002; material: ENVO:00002003... | reverse complement strand
CGCTCCAGCCGCGCCTCGGCATCGTCGACGTCCGTGCGCGTGAGCGGCAGCGCAGCGAGCGCGGTTTCCGCGCTCCCGACATTCGGGTTCATCCAGGCGCTCTCATGGCGCAGCTGCAATTCCCTGACAAATTCCTTACTGTTGAGCATTATTTCCACTCCTGTTCTTCCGTAATGTACTGCTGGGTGCCGCGGTAGATGCGCACCGTGCGCTCGCGGTAGAGCTCCATGACCGCCTGCGCCAGCAGCGCCGGGTCATGGCGGGCGTAACCGCCCTGCGCCGAGAGCAGCGGGTATTCCGCGAGCGCGATTCCCAGCTCCGCGATGCGCTCGCGGTCGACGCGCAGCAGCTCCGCGTCCTCTTCACTGTATCGCGCGGCGAGCTCATGCGGGATGGGCGCATTGTTGGCAAGGCAGAGGTCCACGATCCCCTCCCGCCCATGGCGCTGTAAGGCCTCCAAATGATCGGCGGCGGTGTAGCCCTCGGTCTCGCCGTCCTGCGTCATGATATTGCAGATGTAAAACTTCTGCGCGTGCGACGCGCGGATCGTGTCGGCCACGCCGTCGACGAGCAGGTTCGGGATCACGCTTGTATAAAGGCTTCCCGGGCCGAGCAGGATGAGGTCGGCCTCCGAAATAGCACGGAGCGCGTCGGGCAGTGCCTTCGGGTGCTCCGGCACAAGCGAAACATGGTGGATACGGCAGTCCTGCTGCTTTTTCGCGTTGAAGATGTGCGATTCGCCCACAACGCGCGCGCCGTTTTCAAACACGGCCTCGAGCTGTACGTCCGCGTTCGTCACCGGCAGCACGCGGCCCGAGATCGCCAATACCTGTCCCATCATGGCGACGGCCTCTTCAAAGCTCCCCGCCATGCCGTTGAGCGCCGCGAGCAGCAAATTGCCGAACGACTGCCCCTTGAGCTGTCCCTCGGGAAAGCGATAGCCGAGAAGCTGCTCCATCACAGGCTCGGTGTTCGCGAGCGCCTGCATACATTGCCGCACGTCGCCCGGCGGCAGAATACCCATTTCACGGCGCAGCACGCCGCTCCCGCCGCCGTCGTCCGCCACCGTGACGATGGCCGTTAAGCGGTCTGTATATTTTTTCAATCCCCGCAGCATCGTCGACAAGCCCGTGCCGCCGCCGATGGCGGCGATCTTCGGCCCCGCGGCGCAGCGGGAGGACGCACTACTCTCATATATCATAGGGATTTCCCCTTCAAGCGCATATTTTTCTATGATAAAGGTAGTATAGCAGGCTTTCAAGCAAAATGGAAGTGGTCAAGCGATACAAGTTTTTTCATCTTTTGCACTCAACATGATAATGTTATACAAAATTCGTATTCTTCTGTCGATTTTTACTGATTCGATGTTTTCACCGCATTGTTGCTTTTATCGCCGCACTGTGGTAGGATACGACAGTAACAATGTCAAAGGAGCACTTTCATGGAACAGCTCACAGCCGCCCAGCAGGCGGCGGAATTGAACAAGAAGAATCTTTTTGCCACCTATAATCACATTGAAGCGGAATTTGTCGAGCCCGACCACGCGATCTTCAAGCTTGAGATCCGCCCCGAGAGCAAGAATCCCTACGGTATCGTGCACGGCGGCGCGATCTACACGATGGCCGACAACGCCACGGGCTACGCCGCCCACACGGATGGTCGATCCTACGTGACGCAGGGCAGCTCGATGCATTTTCTCCGCAACCAGTCGGAGGGCATCGTGCGCGCGGACGCCAAAGTCCGCCACCGCGGCAGAACGACCTGCCTTGTCAATGTGGACATTTTAGGCGAGGGCGGCAAGCTCCTCGCCACGGGCGAGTTCACCTATTTCTGCATCGACCCCGATATCATGGCACAGAAGGCCGCGCAGCACCGCTGAGGAGGGTTTGACCATGGCATGTGCACTGCTTTACAATTTTAAGGACGCCGCACGGCTGCAAAAGGTCCGCTTCGCGCTCTTCAAGCTCGGTGTGAGCGGGCGCGTCGTCGCGCCGGAGGAGCTTTCGCAGCCGATCGGCTATCTCTGCGATCTTGAAGGTTTCTCCCCTGTCGAGGAAACCGTCGAGGGCGGCTTTTCCGACGAGATGCTCGTGCTCTGCGGTCTTTCCGGTCCGCAGCTCGACGCGCTGCTCTCGTCTCTTCGCCGCAGCCGCGTGGTCGTCGCGCTCAAGGCCGTCGTCACCGAGGACAATGCCGCGTGGAGTTCGCTCCAGCTGCACGACGAGCTCCGTCAGGAACACGAGGCGATGAAGGGCACGCGCCCCAAGGATGCCGAAAAACGCTCCGCGCACCGCAAATAACCCTTGCAACCGCGCAGAGCAGGCGGTATAATAATAGGGCTTCAAATCGAAGCCCTATTCAAGTATCAATAGTATCCGGGTATAGCGAAGTTGGTATCGCGCCTGGTTTGGGAGCGGGTCGCTCCCCCTTCAAGCCGGAAAATACCGTGTCCGCAATCCCTTGATACGCCTGCGATACAGGCACTTCCCCTGCAAGTCGAGGTGGTCAAAAAAACCGCCTGACCACATGTTTGACCACATCTGGCGCAAAACTCAAAACCTAAATCCGGGATTAGCGCAGTTGGTAGCGCGCTTGCTTTGGGAGTGCCGTGGTTGTATCCGGGACAGGGCATGGCGAAATGCCGCAAAGCCTTGCGACGCCTGTGTTTGCGGGATTTCCCCCGGTTGCCGAAAACGGCACAAAAGCGACTTTGACCACAGGAATGACCACAGACAGAAAAAACTTTATTTTTACCGCTCGCCGTGGTATCATGGCAGAAATTGAATATCCGGGTATAGCGAAGTTGGTATCGCGCCTGGTTTGGGTGTGCCGTGGCGGTATCCGGGATAGGGTGAGGCGAAACGCCGCAAAGCCTTGCAGCACCTGCCTTTGCGGGATTTCCTCCGATTGCCGAAAGCGGCATAAAAGCGGCTTTGACCACAGGATTGACCACAGACAGAAATATCTTTGATTTTCATTCTCGCCGTGATATAATGGCAGCAATTGAATATCCGGGTATAGCGAAGTTGGTATCGCGCCTGGTTTGGGACCAGGAGACCGTGCGTTCGAGCCGCACTACTCGGACCAAAATCCCTCTGAAATCAACGATTTCAGAGGGATTTTTCTTATTCTTTGTCTATTGCGGCGCAGGAGGTGAACTTATTATTCTTGACATATCTTTTCGACAAACGCAGACTTAATATTGTAATTTTTGCTGAATTGCAGTATAATATTTTCAATAGAATCTTACACTCTTGAGGCTTCAGATTGTATGTCTTTTATACTTCCTATGGCCAAAACATATTCAGGGGGGGACTATAATGCAGAGTATCATATTCAAACAGTTTTACCAAGATTCACAGCAATATGAATTACTATTAAATGAGATTTTAAATTCTACATTTGATTCCGAAAAGGGCGATGGTTTCCACATCATAGAAGCTACTTCTGAATACATCAAAGCTCTATATTACTATGAAATTTCTTACTCGCAAAGCATTTACAACCCTGAAACAGGAGAAATTGAGGAAATCAAATTAAAACGAATTGAGACGGTACCATTCTTTATCGATCACCAAAGGCACACCTTAGATATTTTAGGCAACAAGGTAAAGTGTACTCGGATAATTGAAGCAATCGGCAAGATAACTAAGTACAAAACCTCTATTGCTGATCTTTATATTAACCCCATCAAAGCTTTAATTGCATGTGCGGCTGCTGGTATTCAATATAAGGTGAACAAGGTTAGAATCAATGATTATTTGTTTTTTGATGACATCATAGGTAACTGCGTATTGAATTTATCGAATTACTCAAAAACGGAAGAGTTGTTGAAAAAATATGAAACTCAAATTGTGAGTCTCTCAACAACACTTCTACTGGAAGAAACCTACTCAGTGGTGTTTTATAAGAGTGGTGCGATTTCTGTATATAAAGGATTTGACGACATTGATATTGAGTTTATCCGCACTCTTAAATTAGGGCTATAAGGAGGGATTGGCAATGCCTGAAAATCAGAATGCAACTGGCGAACATTGGACTCGAGAAAGTGTGGCAATATTCAAGCAATTGGGCTGGTCACAGCATGGTTCAACAAATTTCGACATTAGCTGTACACGGCATCCTGCGCGAAAAGGCCAAGGACATGGCATTGATTCTTTCTTTACCTATTACGATCCATATGAGCAAAGTGAGCAAGGCATATTAGTTGAGTCAAAGTGCTGGGAATTCGACAGTATTACAACTGCTAATATGAAGAAATGGATAAAGCAAGTTACGGAATGCATGGAATGTGCTCAAGTATCAGACACTTTACAAAGTCTCTCAACTGCGCCGATTAAAAATGCAATCATTATGTGTTGGGCAAATGATACTTTCGACCTTGATAAATTTAGGGAGAGAGTAAAAGCTATTTCGGTTGGCAGTAAAAAATACAGTTGTAATTTGTACATTGCTTCTAATTATGAAATTCTACGATGGTGTTCTCTGATAAACACAATTAACGAATTGCGTCGTACATGTTCAGAGTTCAAGTTCGTTTATCCTAATGTTCCCACTTTGGGTACAAACTTCGTAAAAGCAGATCATGTTACACTTACTCATTTGTATTCAAAATTTATTTTTGCGCAAGCAAAATCTGAAGTGAGAAATTCTCGAGTATCTGAAATCAAAGATCAGCTTATTGTTTTTTGCTTTGAAAAAGCCTCGCTGCAATCACTTGAGTTTATGTACGATATGATTAAACAACTTAATTTGCAAGATGCACAAGAGTACATTTTTTATTTATTTGAGCGTGAAACCCCTATACGTCAAACCGTCGCTGAATTTAAGCGTAAAATAGAGGGGCAGATTAGCGGCGATTTAGACGCTCCTTCCAGCGTATGCATAAAGTACCTCGATGTGTATGATGGGATGACTCACATTCCAGATAACATAATCAATTTTGAGGAGGTTTCAGAATAGTGATTTCAAGTTACCCTGATAAAAACTCCTTAAAGGAAGCTTTAAGCAGTGAATTGTCTATGACTGCCATTAAGCAAATTTGCAAAGAAAACGGAATCTTGCTGTTGTCCGCAGATAGAAATGCTGTCATTAACGCTGCACATTTATTCTATTGGGGCTATGCTGATATTAATCGTTTCTCCCAACTCATGGAAGACTACAAGAATTATAAAAAGTCTTTTCGTATCTCATTGAATGAAACAGATACGGAAGATGGTTCTCTTGATGAAGGCTACTTTAATGAATTCATTTCGTTAATATCAACATATAGAGCAGAAATCGCTCATCATCAAGATGTTTCTTTTGAGGGCTTTTCGATTCAAAATGGCGGATCTCATTTAAAAGCGATTGTAGAATACAAGAAAAAGCGAAAAGGTCGAGTAAAATTAATGGATGTTGTCTCACATCGTTTCTCTTTTGACGCTTTTGAAGAAAGCGGAAAGGTTATCATAGATGTAATTTTTGATGACAGAAGCAGTGTGCAGATGGCTAAGAAGATTTTCACTAATGCAGTTAGCACATCTAAAAAATTTGAAACTCCAAAACAAATTTCATTGCAGTCATTAACCACAGAAGAACGTATAGGATTATTTGATCGTTTATTTACATACAATTTCAGCGATTGGAAAATTGAGGCAGTGAAAAATATAAAGGTTCAAATGTCCGAGACAGAAGACATTCCGGACGAAGACGCAGAAGTTGAAGAAATAGAAAATAACTTCTTAACAGGCATTGAATCTGCTCTGTTCTCTGGTTCTGGGTTAAGAACTAATCCAATCGTTGTTGACGCAGTGAACCGCGGATATTTTTTCCCGAAAGCAACCATAATGTTTGAGCACAAGAGAGATGCGATTAAACTTCTACTGGATATTTCTTTTAACAGTGACGAATTGCTCTTGGAAGTAAGCATTATATCCACGTACGAAGTAGACGATGAGCGTACATATAAGCGCCCAATGCTTCTTGATGACCAAGAGACTATTCTTCAGTATTTTCACAGCGTGATAGCAGAGATTTATGGCAATCTTCTTGCCGAACGAACCAGAAGCCAACAAGAAGCCTAACCAAATTGTGCTGTTGATTGTACGCACAGAAAGTCTCCCGATGTGCGAAGATCAGTTATAACATTGGGAGACTCTTTGGTTTACTTGCTTTTATTTCTCTGCTTGCCTTTCTTCCCCTCTATTGGCCGCCCATCACCTTTGCCCTCGTCTTTCAGTCGTTGCGCCTCTGCAATCTCTGCCTTCATCTCCACGATCAGGGCCTTGAGCTTCTCCTCGCACTCCTCGCGGGTATGGGCATAGACATTGCGGGCGTGCTTTTTGCCATCGGGCCACTTGGGGGAGTAGCGCCCCTCGAAGAGATGGTCGCTGATCTCGCTGATGCAGCCGGTGCCGGACCTGCGCTTGCGGCCCACATAGGGCTTGAAGTCGGTCATTCTCGGCTTTTCCGCCTGGGCCGGGGCAGTTTCCTGCCCCGGCTCTGAAGCTTCCTCCTGCGGCGCTGCTTTGCCGATGCCGCGGTCGATGTTGGCGGCGGCTGCGAGCCGCATATCGTCGGTGATGTGGGTGTAGATGTCCAGCGTGGTGGCCGCCGACACATGACCCAGCATGGCCGAGAGCGTTTTCACATCCATGCCGTTTTCCAGCGCCAAGGTTGCGAACGTATGGCGCAGATCATGAAATCTAACATGCTTGCATTCTGCGTGCTCCAGAATGAGCTGCAGTCTGCGCCGCACCACGCCGGGCGTAATGGGGCAGTCCTCCTTCACCGGCGACGGGAACATCCAGCGAGAGTCCACCGTCTTTTTGTACTCCCGCAGCACTGCCACCACAGCAGGTGGCAGGACGATCTTGCGGACGGAGTTCTTCGTCTTGGGCGTGCTGATCTGGAGCTGCCCCCGCACATCGTAGACCTGCTTGTTCACATTCAGCACACCGGTTTTGAAGTTCAGGTCATCCCACTGCAGCGCCATCAGCTCACCCCGGCGCAGGCCGGTGGCTAAGTCCAGAAGGAAGACTTCGTAGTAGCCCTCGAACTTCGCCTGAATGAGGAACCTTTGAAGTTCCTCCCGCGTCAGCACCTGCATCTCCCGCGCCTTCTTCGGCGGCAGCTTGCAGCCGATGGCTGGGTTCACACGGATCAGCCCATCCTGCACCGCCTTCTCCAATGCGGAGCGGCAGGTGGCGTGACACATACGCACCATTCGGTCGGACAGCCCTTCGCCGTACTTGTCGGTGAACCGCTTCCGGCCGCTTTTCTTGAGTCGGCCATAGAACTGTTGCAAGTCATTCTGCGTCAGCTTGTTCAGTGGAATGTCCCCAATCTCCGGGATGATGTGCAGACGGATGCGGCTCTCGTAAGTCTCCTGCGTGGTGGGGCGAATTTTTGGCTTGGAATGATTTTCGTACCAATATGTCAGCCAGTCCCCGAAGGGCATCTCTGACCGCACCTTCTCCGGCTTCAGCCCGCCACACTCCTCCTTGAGCTTTTGGAGTTTTTCAAGGCACTCCTTCTTCGTTTTAGCGAGGACATTTTTCGTCTTGGGATAGCCGTTATCATCGTAGCCGATGACGATGCGCCCCTCCCACCGTCCGTCTTTGCGCTGCCTTACGGTTCCGTCGCCGGCTTTTCGTTTTCTTGCCACGGTTTCAACTCCTTTCCGAAGATATCTTCCATGAAGCCGCCTACGATGCCGCAGGCTGTCTTCTGCATATCGGTTGTGACATGGGTGTAGGTGTCCAGCGTGAAGGAGGCGTTGGTGTGGCCCAGGATGCCGGACAGGGTTTTGGCGTCCACACCGCTGGTGAGGGCATGGGTGGCGAAGGTGTGACGCAGGTCGTGGAAGCGGATACTGGGCAGCCCCGCCCGCCGGAGCAGCGTTTTCATGTGGAGGTAGGCCGAGCCGGGGTTGACAGGATCCTCCGGCTTCACCGGGTCGGGGAATATCCATTGGCTGATGGTATCCGCCTTGCGCCGCCGCAGGATTTCGGTCACGCTGTGCGGCAGGATGATGGTGCGCATTCCCTGATTAGTCTTTGTCTCACCGACGGTGTACTCACCCTTCCGCTGGCTGTGGAGGGTGCGGCACACCTTCAGCGTGCCGCCCTCCTCGTCGAAGTCGCTCCACTGCAGACCGCAGATCTCGCCGCGGCGCAGGCCGGTCATCAGTTCCGTCTGGAAGAAGTCCCGCCACACCTCGTCCTGCTCCACCACCGCGCGGAAGGCATCCAGCTCCTCGCCGGTCAGGATGCGCTTGGGCTTGTAGTTGGGTTTGGGCACCGTTGTACCTTCGGTGGGATTTCTGGGAATGACATGCGCCTGCACCGCGTCTTTCAGTGCGGCGTGGAGGGTGGAGTGGATGTGGCGCACCATGGAGTCGGAGAGCTGATGCCCCATCTCGGGATGCTCGCGGATGCGCCCCTCCGTTTTCAGGCGGCGGTACATTCGCTGGATGTCCTGCCGGGAGATAAGGGAGATTTGTTTATCGCCCAACTGTGGTTTGATGTAGTATTCGATGTAGCGGCGGTAGCCCTCGAGGGTACTGGGCCGCGCCGTATCCGCCTTGTACTCCGTGAGCCAGCGGTCCAGCCACTGGCCCAGCGTCATGCGGCTGTCCTCGGTCAGCTCCACATCACGGTAGCACTCGATGTTCTGGTGGAGCTTGTCCAGCAGTGCCTTTTGCGTCTTGGCGTAGACATGACGGAACAGCGGCTCGCCGTTTTCCCGGTGTCCAATGACGATGCGGCCTTCCCAGCGTCCGTCGTCACGCTTTCGCACCATGCCGTCACCGGCCGGTCTTCGTTTTGCCATGTATTTCACTTCCTTTGACTGAGATTTCTTTTTGCAACACAAACAACTACCACACTTTTCGTGAAATAGCTATCAGAACTTTGAAATGGTTTGCCATTACATCCGCATAGAAAACCCGTGGTACTGCTCGTACTCTTCATCTTCGTCATCTACGGCGTATTCCACCGTGCGGTCGATCTTGCCGCCGCGTTCCAGAATACGCCGGATCTCCTGCTTGCTGTGATGCAGTGTTTCCAGATGGAAGCGGTCATTGTCACCGGTGTTCATCGCATCCAGAATGGAGATCAAACCGCAGACGGCATCGTCCACCGTAGGCAGGAGTTCACCGTACTCGGTGGCATCGATGCGGCTTTCCAGATACTCACAGCCGCCCATATCGAAGTAGGCTTCCATGCTGCTGCGCAGAAGCGTCTGGTCGAAGAGCTTATTGTCTCTGCATCGGACATTCTCCGGTGTGGTGTAGGTGATGTATTTTTGATTCGCCTCCCATCGCACCTTGTAGCCGTACTCCGCCATGAATGCGATGAACTCCTCACGGGTAGCACAGTTCTCCATAGCTTCCTTAATGGTACGGCACAGCCGTTTCTTCCAAGCAGGAATACGGAACGGATCCGCCTTGCTCTCGGTGAAGGACAAGCCATACTCCCGGCAGAGCTGGTTGCTGTATTCCTTGGCCTGCTGCATCTCCCGGGCGCTCTGGTGAAACTTCTGGCCGTTTTCAAAGTTTACCGAGTTCATGATGATGTGATTGTGGATGTGCGCCGTATTCATATGCGTGACCACCACGCACTGGTAGTCCTTGAAGTATTTCGCAAACTTCAACCCGATCTCATGCGCTGTATCAAAATCCAGCGGATCGTCCGGGGCGAAGGCTTGGACGATGTGATAATAGCTACGGCCATCTGTTTTGCGGAACTGTTTCTTTACCGCTTCGAATTCATCCTGAGCTGTTTGAGCCATGCAGTTGACACCGGATATGAGACGCTCCACCGTTTTCTCACGGTTTGTAACATAGTCCAGGATACCGCTCAGACTGCGTGAGACAGCAATGAATTTAATGTTTGCCATGCGTTCCGGTACACCTCCGTAAAGGGTTCATAGTTCACCTGTGTGATACGCCCCTGCCGAGCCATGACCGTGAGCTGATTTAGGTTATTTCCCTGATAGCGCAGCTCCCGCAGGAGCTCATCCATACCTTCAATGACAGTGACCTCCCGATTCATGGCCGCCCGGCGCACAAACTCACTTTCGGTCATATGAGCTGCATCCGCCTTACGGCGGATGCAGTCCTTTTCCCACCCGGCAACGCGGGCGCGGATAAATTGATTCTTAGCCATGTTGCTCGTTACCGCTACTTGTCAGCATAGTCATCGTCTCGATCTGCTTAGCCAGAGTCTCGTCCCGCGCATGCATATAATAGAACTCCAGCATCTTTTCGACTGCAAAGCACTGCTGCCACTCCGCACAGCCAGACAGTGCGGCTTTGCCCTTGCCGGTGAAAAAGTGATTCAACTCTTCACAGGAGACATCCACGCCGAGTTGATAAAGCATGGATTCCCGCACATCGCTGAGCATCTCTTCCTTATCGTACTTGTCCATCATAATTTCATAGGGATTATAGGTGTTCTTCGTCATAAGCTTTATCTCCTTTAAATTCATTTTTTCTTGTGTTGATAGGGGTGTGGGCTTAGCCCGCCTGCCGAAGAGGTTGGAACGGGGCAATCGCCCCGTTCCGTACCACGAAGGCGAAACTTGTCATTCTCGAAGCGAGAATTTTCGGCGCTGACGCGCACTTCAGCCGCTCTGCGGCGCTTTGCGGAAAAGGCAGTCATCCCGCCCGGTCGATCATCCATGGCGCATCACCTCCTTCCGTGCAGAACACGCTGCGGTAGGTACTGACATCTGGCACCATGCCCCGCTCCAGCATGATCCCACTTTGCAGCAAACGCACGCACATCTCCGCATAGACATCTCGCATCTCGTCCCGGCACCGACGGGCAACAGCTCTTTGCTCATCGGTCAAATCACCGTAGTGTTCATCGCAGAGGAACAGGCGAAGTTCTTCTTCATCAATGGGGTCGGCATGTTCCTTGTTCCACTCCCACCGAATGTAGCGCACCGTGTCATGCGTGCGCCGGAGGACCATCATCGGGTCATGGTCTACGATAAAGTTTGCAATCTGCTGCATCACGCGCTTTCTTCCTCCTTCTTCTCGTTTTGCTGATTCAACTCGGCCAGCCGTTTTTCTGTTTTTGCCCGCTCCATGTCACGCTCCGCCTGCAGGAACTGCCGCTGATAGTTCAGCTCCATCGCTTCCTGAATGGGACGGATGGTGTAGATGAGACTTCCGTTGCGCACGCGACCGTCCTTCGTGGTGATGGTGCTGGGTTCGGTACGGATGAGCCCCTTTTCCTCCAGACCGGCCACATATTTCCGCACGGTGTTTTCGCTCAGCCGCACGGCCCGGCCAATGGTGCGGTAGCTGGGATGGCACTGGTAGGTTCTGCGATCCTCACAGCGCAGAAGGTAATTGTAGACGGCGATCTCGTGAGAACTGAGTCCGAGATTGAAGACTTCGTTGGGGACGAGATAGTAGTGCTTGTTCGGGTCCCGCTTGGGCCAGCGCTGGAACATCAGGCATCACCTCCTGTCTGTGCGTCTACCCACTGACGGAATTTTTCTTTGGGCACCACGATGCGGCTGCCGATCCGCAGTGCCGGGAAGCCCCTCTCGTGCATGAGCTCGTAGGCGCTGGAGATGGACACGCCCAGCACCTGCGCCACCGTGTTCGCGTTGAGGAACAGCGGCAGCTGGTCGTAGTTGGTGAATGCGGATTCTTGCATTGGATTCCTCCTTTATAATTTTTTGTTGAGAGCTGCAAGCAAAAAGCTCCCATCGAAAAAGTGGGAGCAGTATTCATATTGCAAATTTAGAACCTCATGATAGAATAGAAGCATCAGGAGGTGAGCCGATGCCACTGGTGAAATACAGAATCTACGAGCTGTCCGCCAGAGCCGTGATCAGTTACGGCAGAGAGCAGGACGGTGCATACACCTTCCGTCTCAGCGCCGCTGAGACGGAAAAATGCAAATCACTTTCCGCACCTCACGAGCAGGACGATAACGCACTGTTCTATCAGATCATGTGCGTGCTGCACGGCGATACCTTCACCGAATCTCCCGGCGGGCAACTGGTGACGGACCTCTCCGACATCATTTTCTATATGGACTTCTCCGGTATCTTCGACCGGAGCGGCGCCAGAAAGAAACACCGGGTCCGGCAGGAAAAAGCGAAGGCCCTGTTCCGTTCCGAGGGCGTGAGCCTTGATTTTGGCTCCGGCCCGCATCGCTATCTTGCCTTTGAGCGTTCGGGCAGCATGAGCCGGCAGGCGCGGCTGTCCTTCATTCGGGAAGATTTTTATGACGCCGTGCGCCGCCGCATCATGATGGATATGACCATCGGTGACTGCCAGCTCAGCAAGCTCTATGCCTACAACGGCCTGATGCTGTCCAGCGGTATCCGCATTGACGGCATCGGCATTGACCGGCCCCACCGGGTGGTGGTCATCGACAATCCTACGCGCACAGAGCGGAATGTCAGCGTCATCACCGTAGAGGATGACGGAACGCAGAGCAGTACCCGCAAATATCACCGGGTGGAGAAAAAGGAGGACATCGAAATCACCTGCTTCGACGGCGAGGGGCTGATCTCAAAAGAATATGCCCGCGTCGTGGATGAGAAGCTGTGCGGGAAGAAAGTCCATACCTCGTTTCAGATCCGTATGCCGTATGTGAAGGGTATGCTGCACGAGGTGGACTTCAAGGACTTCCTGACTCTCTGCGGAACGGATACCATCACCGATCTGTGGGGCGAGCAGCATCCGATTCAGAAGGTCGATATCATCCTCACGAAGAGTATGTTCAAGGGCTACGGCTGGCTGAACGGAAGCGGCATGAGCTGGGAGGACTATTGGGCAGTGTTCCGCAAGTACCGCCATGCGCTGTACATCACCAATGTGAGCAAGGAGAAACCGGAACAGACCACCGAGCTGAACTATCAGTTTCTGACCACCGTTTCCATTCAGGGTGACGAGTTCCGCCCTGCCGATCTGCCGGACGGCTGGGATCACAGTCCGGAGGAAGACCCGCGAAATTGGCTCACCAAGCAGACGGAACTGGCGTATTACAATTTCTGCGCCGATGAATCGTTTCGGCAGAATTACTTTCTGGAGAAGTTTGAGCGGGTCAGCTGGTGGGAACGACACCAAGGCAAGGACCAGATCCTTGCCGCCGTACTGAAAAAGAATCCGCGCTTCATCAACGAACCGGTCTATGCCAAGCGACTGGAGGATGAAGCCGATAAAATCGTGGAGCAGTACGCCGTCGGCCGGTTGATCGTAGCGGGAGACAACCGTTATCTTTCCGGTGATCTTCTGGACTTTCTGGCATTTCTGCTCCCGACTGTTCCGCCGCGCAAACGCAGGCAACGGATGTTTTACAGCACCGTCATGACCGACCACTTCCCGGAGAGTTCCTTCTATGCACCCCAGGCGGCCTATGCCCATGACGACGCCTGCACGCTGCTACGCAATCCGCACATTGCCCGCAACGAGGAGCTACAGCTTTCCTTCTACGACGCGAAGGAAGAGAGAAAGCAGATGCGGCATTACTATTTCGGGCACCTGACGGATGTGGTGATGGTGGATTCCAATATGCTGGCTACGGAGCGGCTGGGCGGCGCTGACTACGACGGCGATATGATCAAGACCATATCTGATCCGATCCTGAATGCCTGCGTCCGCCGCAACTACAACCTCTACCGCTACGAGAAACACAAATCCCTTACCAACACAGAGAACATTCCGCTGCTGATGATCCCCACGGCCCAGCCCCAGATTCGCAGTGCCGACGACTGGGGGGCACGGTTTGAAACGGTTCGCAGCACCTTCTCCTCCCGCGTCGGCCAGATCTGCAACGCCGCGCTGGACCGCAGCATCATTGCCTACAACGAAAACTCCGACACCGAGGAGCGGGAGCGCTGCCGGGAAGAGACGGAAACCTTGGCCATCCTCACCGGGCTGGAGATTGACTCGGCCAAGAGCGGCATCCGCCCTGATCTGGATGAGTACCTGACCCACAAGACCGTCAAGCGCAGTGCCTTCCTCAAATATAAGACGCTGGTAGAGGAGGCGGAGACCCGGCGCGCCTGGTATGAGCCTACCCATGCGGCCAGGGTAAAGGCTTTTTTCAAGAAGGTGGATTGGAGCAAGGTGGACTCCAACGTGGAGCGCCTTCCGTATCTGGCGCAACAGCTGAAAAAGAACACGCCGCGCATCAAGGCGAGGCCCGCCAGGGACGAGGAGCTGTTTTCTTTCGCCCGGCAGTCGGACTGGAAGGAGCAGCTGAACTCCGATAAGCTGGCGGCGGTGGATGCGCTGCTGCAGGATTACGACGCCTGTCTCTCCCGCATCCGAGCCTGCCGTGTTCCGGTGAAGGAGAAAAAGCGGAAGAGCGATGTGGAGCGCATTCTGTATGCCAGAGGACAGGAAGATGCATACGATCCTGACGAGCTGTACGCCCTGTTCGGTAGCCTGCCGTCGGAAAGGGTGTCCGCTCTGCGGCAAGCCATGCAGAAGCAGGCATGGCACCTCATGGACGAGGATGCACGGGAGCGCTTCCTGCGGGAATGGCTGCCAGAGTTCGAGGATATTTACGATCTGCTGACCGATTTCCGCTTCGGCGGTTACCGTATCCTCGGAGACATTGTCTGTGATATGGAGGATGAGAACACCGGCAGGGAGAAAAAGCAGCTGTTCCGCGAAAGCGACTCAAAAGCCTTCACCGCCATGATGAGAGTCTTTGCGGACAAGGCCGCTTCCCGGAGCTACCGCGACGCGGTGACGGCCAAGTGCCGGGAGCTGCTGACTGTTATTGCAAGACCGACTCTGGCCGTGCGCTATGTGGTAGCCCTCGGCAGGCGTGACCTGCTGTGGGATCTGCTGCCGGAGCACATTGAGAAAAATGTTCTGGAGGTGCGGGATGATTAACGAATGGGAGGAATTCTGCGCGTATACCGGAACGGTTTCCTATACCGCCAGCAAGAAGAGCGATACGACCTGGCTGGGCCGATTCACCTTTGCCACGATCCTGGAGTTCGAGGGGATGGCTCGGATTTTGACCATTCTGGCTCGCGGATATCTGTTCCATGGCAAGGGCGGCACGGTCATTTTAGGTGATCCTCACGATCGAATTGACTACGCCCGCCGTGCGCTCTGCGCCTGGTGCAGTGTGCCGGAGGACGGGAAGCGTGCACCGAACAAGGAATGGCAGTTCCAGACGGATTTTTCGGAGCTCCACACGGAGTTCCCGGAGCTGGTAGATGCGGACGGGACCGGCTGGTTCCTCCGCCATGTCCTTCGCACTGCAGACTTCATGCTGACGAACCCGGAAAAGGTGCGCAGCACCTCGCTCAAGTATGCGGAGGTCATTCAGTCCAAGTTCTCTGCCGCATGGCGAAGCAAGGTGATGCAGTATCAGATCCCGATTTTTGCCCCCCAAACCAAGGGTGCCTGGACGCTGCGCTTTGACGATGTCCTTGCCGATGCGTTGGAGCTTGGCCCGCTGCGCAGAGAAGGGCCGGAACTGCCGCCCGAGCTGACAGAGAAAGTGAAAGCGGCACTTCCGAAGGGAATTCCATCCGAGGTTGTCTGTACGTTGATCCGCTATTATCTCGCCAACCGGCAGGATGATTGCGAATGGGTCGTCCTGCCGGTGGCAAGCTTTGACGCCTACTTCGGGGACACCAGCTTCAGCAAGAAGTATCTGCCCAAGATCCCTGCAGAAATCGTGGAGCGGAGCAGCGCCTTCGGCATCAGCCGGTATCGGGTCACGGAAGAATATCTGCCATAAGACACAGACAGCGGGACAAGCCTTTACGGCCTGTCCCGCTGCTTTCTCTGCCCGGATCCTGAAAAATGTTTTCTTTGTCTATGGCGGTGCATCCGTTGAGCCGCCGCCTATGCTCTACTCCTCGTCATCATCAGACCATGAGGAGATCATGTGAATATCCCCTGTGTCCATATCCATTGCCATGTGATCTCCCATGCGCATCATGAGATTCCCTTCGGAGTCCATCGCCATGCTGTCAGAAATGCTCATGGTGAAATCTCCGTCATCGTAGTCGAAAATGTACTTTGACATACCGTGCACCTCCAATTTTAATCATCGTATTCCGGATAGTCAGGCGCCCACTCGGGCATCCAATGCGCTTTGTTTCTGCGGTTTGCATTGTGAGTTCTCTGGTGCGCTCTGTGGTTCGGATTCATCTGATTGGCCCGATTGTCAGCGTCAGCTTGATATGCCTTGTTATTGGGATTATGCAGATTTGCCCAGTGATCCAGTTGTGCTTTGGTATGTGTTTTTCCTGATACCTTTCCCATAATCAGCCTCCTTTCTGAACCGAAAAAAGCCCACGCACTTTGCTTCGTGCGTGGACTGCGATCATCCGGAAGACCGCTTTGCACGCAACAAAACAAACCCGACGAAAGAACACTTTCTTCGGTTCGATTTTGTGGTGCAAAGCATCGAAACAACAGGGGGACAACGACAGTCAACCAGCAAACTGCTTTCTCAATTCCATAATGAGAATTTGATTGGAATCAATAGTTTCGAGGATTTACATATTTTTTTACTCGCTTCATTGCCTATGTCGCTGCCGTTCAATATGATTCGTACTCTCATGATACGAACGATCAAAGTTCAGGACAGTCCAACAATTCAGCATTAGCATGGTAACATAAATCGAAATCGAATGCAATAGGCAACTGCAAATTGAGAAGCAATACTGCCGATTTCCGCGGTTTCTATTACAAATCCCCACACTATCGACCCGCAAGCAGGTGCGCACATGAGTTCTTCATCGTGCGCCGGATGGCGCTTTTCAATTCCACACCGGCAAAAAAAGTGGTTGGTATCAAAATATGATACCAACCACTTTTCGGTGCAGCAGCTTTCGTAATCAAGCAGCTTAACCGCTCCCAGCAGATCCTGTTTCAACCCATGCTCCCGATTTTATTGCCATTTTCGTACATATCCGCGGCATACTCGCGGTGATTCGGCCCCTCGTATGGTACCCAACCAAAGCCCGGAATATAGACTTTGTCACCGGGCTTCGGGCGTATTGGTCATATACCAAAGAGTTTTCCTGCGATAACGGCCACGCCGACCACAAGTAAAAGGATAAACGCCGTGCTGCACCCGCAGCCGCTGTTGCTGCCGGAGGGCGGTCTGTTGGAGCTACCGTTATTTAATTCATTCCAAACGAAATAGTCTCTGCCATCCACATGCCCATCACCATTGAAATCAGGAAATCCAGACATGGCAACCTCCTTTTCATAACGCAGTGTATGCATCCTTAAAACCACCAGCGTGCTTTCCACTATTTCAAATTCTACCACATATTTTTTTGTTGTAAAGCGCGCTTTCCCACCGGTGCAAGTCTCCGACAGCTGCGGCGTGCGTTGGTATTGGGGCGGGTCGTTCCTCCCTTGTGTCTGGCTGCGGCCACACAGCGGCACACAGGGTCAAGCAAGCGGTGATCACAGCTGTCACGATGCGCTTCTTCATTGTTCATCATCCTCCTTTTTGAGCGTAAAACGAGCGCCCGGTTTCTCTGCCGCTTGGCAGCGCGCCGGACGCTCATCGTCATAGTGATTCAATTCTGCGGACAGCCGCCACGCCAGCCGAAATCCGGAGATGAAGCTGTCGAGCGAAGTGTCCTCCGAAATATGGTCCTTGGCATCGATGATCTTCAGCACCAATCGGCGCTCCGGCTTGCCCAGCGCCTCAATGAGCGCGCGGTGGCATTCCTCGATTTCCCGCTTCGTCGCCGCCAGCTCCGGCGGGGTGTAGAAGCAGTCGTACAGATCCTTCAGCAGTTTGTTCATGTGCTCGCCTCCTTGCAGCACAAACATATACCACAAGTCAGCGGGAATAGCTACTGAAAGATTTCGTGGGACATTTTGTTATTCTACATCCATGCACCTGGCAAGTTTTCTGTGCAGTTTTCCAGAAAACTGCCAGTTACCCGCAATAGCTTGCTTCCAACTCACGCAGGATCTCCGACAGCTCCGGTGGCAGACGTTTGCGGCACTCCTGCCAGAGATCCTCCGGCATGCCGTAGAATGCCTCAGCGATGCTGCCGGTGATAGCAGCCAGCGTGTCGCTGTCGCCGCCGAGGGATACCGCCGTGCGCAGCGCGTCTTCAAAATCGCAGCTCTCCAAAAACGCGGTGATTGCCTGCGGTACGGTTTCCTGGCAGCTCTCCACATGGTGATAGGTGGGACGAATCTCATCGCAGCTGCGGCTGAGGTCGTAGCCGAATTCGCGCTCCACATACGCTTTGATTTCCGCTTTGTCGTGACCGGTGCGGGCGAGGAAAATCGCTGCAGCGACAGCCTGTGCGCCCTTGATGCCCTCTGGATGATCATGCGTCACCTCGGCGGTGAGCTGCGCCAGATGCAGCGATTCTGCCATGTCCTTCGCCAGCCATGCGGCAGACGACACTCGCATGGCACTGCCGTTGCCGTAGCTTTGGTAGGGCTGCGGGTCATCCTCATAGAGCCAGCCGCCAAAATGGGTGCCATAGCCCCGGTCGGGATAAGCGCGGCCCAGTTGCTGCATCTCCCGCACCAGTGCCGCTTTGATAGCAGCATCGTCTTGCCCACGGGTGCTGAGCAGCGCTTTCGCTACCGCCAGCGTCATCACCGTGTCGTCGGTGAAGTCGGAACGGCGGCTGAACAGCGGAAAATCCTTCGCCTTATAGTTGTTGCAGTCGAACTCGTAGGGGCTGCCCACGATGTCGCCCAAAATCGCTCCGTACATTTTATCATCTCCCACGTCTTTGCACGTCTTCGTCGATACGGCGCTTCCAGTCAGCACTGAGAGGTCTGGCGGCGCGGACGCTGCACACGGCCTCGCCGATGACCTCGTAATTCAGCGCTGTGCCCGCCTCGTCGCACTTGTAGTTCACCGAGCGGTCCGCACCGATGCCAAAACGTGCCGCCTCCTTGGCCGCATCGATGTTTGCGCCGAGGAACAAAAACTCCCAGCCGTACTTCTCCTTCTGCCGTTCAATCATGCGGCGCACACGCTCATAATCGTAGCGGCGGCTGGCGTTTTCGTAGCCGTCGGTGGTGATGATGAACATCGTTTTCTCCGGCACGTCCTCCCGGCGGGCGTACTTGTGGATGTTGCCGATGTGGTGGATGGCGCCGCCCACGGCATCCAGCAACGCCGTGCAGCCGCAGGTGAAATACTCCTTTTCCGTCAGTGGCGGCACCTCGCTCAGCGGCAGGCGGTCATGGATGACCGTGCTGTCGTTGGCGAAAAGCACCGTGGAGACCACCGCCTCGCCCGCCTCCTTCTTTTGCTGTGCGAGCATGGAGTTGAAGCCGCCGATGGTGTCCGCCTCCAGTCCCGACATAGAACCGCTGCGATCCAAAATAAAAACTAATTCCGTCATAAAAAAGCCCTCCTTCGTTTGATTACGCTCCCATTGTAGCGTATCCGAAGGAGGGTTTGGTCGCCTGCGATGCGACATTTATTGGGTTTTCAGACGTTCCGCCCACTCGGTTTCTTTGAAGCCGACCAGCACGAAGTCGTCGCCCACCAGCAGCGGGCGCTTGACCAGCATCCCGTCTGCCGCAAGGAGCTTCAGCATCTCGTCCTCGCTCATGGCGGGGAGCTTATCCTTC
>ENA-OZVY01000329-OZVY01000329.1-human-gut-metagenome-genome-assembly--contig:-NODE-329-length-19911-cov-6.246424_pt1 | contig 19911 bp, 20 predicted proteins | sample MGYA00243453_ERZ654061 | MGnify/ENA primary metagenome ERZ654061 (study PRJEB26926, sample SAMN06165135) | human gut metagenome | biome: ENVO:00009003; feature: ENVO:2100002; material: ENVO:00002003... | reverse complement strand
AAGTCACAAAAGCAGTCCCGGTTTTGTGCAAGTTGCCAGCCACTAAGTTGTGAGCTGTCTTTTAACACCCTAATCCTATAGAACAAAAAAAGAGCGCTGCACAGTTCACAGTACAGCACTCTGGATGATCTATTATTTATTTCTCATATTCGCACGTTTTCTCATCGTAGGGTCTAAGATTCTCTTTCGGATCCTGAGACTTTCCGGTGTTACCTCTAAGAGTTCATCGGTGTCAATGAAATCAAGTGCCTGCTCTAAACTTAAAATCTTTGGCGGTGTCAGTGTCAATGCCTCATCAGCAGAAGAGGAACGGGTATTAGTCAGATGTTTTTTCTTGCAGACATTTAACTCAATGTCCTCCGCTTTTGCACACTGACCGATTACCATACCGGAGTATACCTTTTCTCCAGGCCCGATGAAGAGAGTACCACGCTCCTGTGCGGAGAAGAGACCGTAAGTTACGGATTCACCGGATTCAAAGGCAATCAGAGATCCCTGTTTGCGGTACTGGATGTCGCCCTTGTATGGAGCATAGTCGTTAAAGATCGTATTAATGATACCATTTCCTTTGGTATCGGTTAAGAATTCGCCACGATAACCGATCAGACCTCTGGATGGGATATTGAACTCTAAACGAGTATATCCGCCGCTGATAGGTCCCATGTTTAAAAGATCACCTTTTCTCTGACTTAACTTGTCAATGACTGCTCCGGTAAATTCATCCGGTACATCGACATAGGCAAGCTCCATCGGCTCTAACTTCTTACCTTTTTCATCGGTGTGAAAGAGTACTTCAGCCTTGCTGACTGCGAACTCATAACCTTCACGCCGCATATTTTCAATTAAGACAGATAAGTGTAATTCACCACGTCCGGATACCTTGTAGCTATCGGCATTTTCCGTCTCCTCGACACGCAGGGAAACGTCTGTATTCAGCTCACGGAAAAGACGGTCACGGATATGGCGGGAGGTTACGAATTTACCTTCCTGTCCGGCAAGCGGACTGTCATTTACGATAAAGTTCATGGAGATGGTCGGCTCGGAAATTTTCTGGAAAGGAATCGCTACAGGATTTTCCGGGGCGCAGATCGTATCTCCAATGTGGATATCAGCGATACCTGAAATGGCGACGATCGAACCGATACCGGCTTCTTTGACATCAACCTTGTTCAGACCGTCAAATTCATAGAGTTTGCTGATACGGACTTTTTGCAGTTTGTCCGGTTCATGGTGATTAACAACAACGGCATCCTGATTGATCTTTAAGCAGCCGTTGTCCACTTTTCCAACACCGATACGTCCAACATATTCATTGTAATCGATCGTACTGATCAAAACCTGTGTATTCGCATCCGGGTCACCTTCCGGTGCAGGAATGTAATCTAAGATGGTTTCAAAAAGAGGAGTCATGTCCTTCTTTTCATCGTTCAGATCTTTTAATGCATATCCATCTCTTGCAGAAGCATAGATGAATGGGCAGTCAAGCTGTTCATCGGAAGCATCTAAATCCATAAAGAGTTCTAGCACTTCGTCAATGACTTCATCCGGTCTTGCCTCCGGACGGTCAATCTTATTGATACATACGATTACCGGGAGATCTAAGGCAAGTGCTTTCATCAGAACGAATTTGGTCTGTGGCATAGCTCCCTCAAAAGCATCTACAACGAGAACAACGCCATTTACCATTTTTAAGACACGTTCTACTTCACCGCCAAAATCCGCATGTCCCGGAGTGTCGATAATATTGATCTTTACATCTTTATAGAATACGGCTGTATTTTTAGAAAGGATAGTGATACCGCGTTCTCTTTCTATATCATTGGAATCCATCACACGTTCCTGCACTTCCTGGTTGGCACGGAATACACCACTTTGCTTTAAAAGCTCGTCTACTAACGTTGTTTTGCCGTGGTCAACATGGGCAATGATCGCAATGTTACGGATGTCCTCTCTTTTTGTTTTCATATTTTAATCCTTCTTTCTCTTGTTCACATATAAGTCTAACCAATTTATTTTATCACAAAAAAAAGATATGGCAATACTTTTTGGAAAAATACAGGAGTAAGAATCAGGAAAGTTATCGACAAAACATGTGGAGTTTTTTGTGGTGGGACAACTAAGATAGAGGGGCAAAAGATGTTCAAGAGAATGAAGGGAGAAGAAACATGGCAGATAAATTATTTGAAAATAACCAGGTAACGATGATAGGAGAGATTGTCTCAGAATTTGAATTCAGCCACGAGGTATATGGTGAGGGATTCTATTTAGTAGATATATCCGTCAGCCGTCTGAGTGATTCCGTAGATTACATACCATTGATGGTGTCGGAAAGACTGGTGGATGTGACACAGAGTTATATCGGAGAGACCATCTCAGTAAGCGGTCAGTTCCGCTCCTATAATAGACATGAGGAAAAGAAGAACCGCCTGATACTTTCCGTATTTGTACGCGAATTAGAGTTCGTGGATGAGATCGAGGATGATATCAAGAGCAATCAGATTTACCTCGACGGTTACATATGTAAAGAGCCGATCTACAGAAAAACACCACTTGGCAGAGAAATTGCGGATCTTTTGGTTGCAGTCAACCGTTCCTATGGGAAATCAGACTATATCCCATGTATCTGCTGGGGAAGAAATGCGAGATATGCCTCCTCATTTGAGGTGGGAAGCCATGTCGAAGTATATGGAAGAATCCAGAGCAGGGAATATATTAAAAAAATCGGTGAAGAGCAGACAGAGAAGCGTGTTGCCTATGAAGTATCTGTCAATAAAATAGAGTTTTTAGAATAAAATTTGCTTTTTTTGTCCGAATATGGTATTTTAATCAAATCCAGGGGGAGAAGATTGAAAGCCATATCGTATGGCAGAGGAGGAAAAAATGGAACGTGGAGTGATACAGATTTACTATGGTGAGGGCAGAGGAAAATCGACTGCCGCACTTGGAAATGCACTGCGTAAGGCAGATGCAGGAAAAAATGTCATTATTGTCCAGTTCTTGAAGGCAAAAAAAGAAGAACCGGGAGAACTGTTGCAGCGTTTAGAGCCGGAGATCAAGTTTTTCCGTTTTGAGAAACTAGCGGAATGTTTTGCAGATTTAAGCGAGGATGAGAAAAAAGAAGAATCTGCAAATATGAAAAATGGATTAAATTTTGCCAGAAAAGTGCTTGCAACCAGTGAGTGTGATCTGCTCGTACTTGATGAGATCTTAGGAGTCGTGGATGCAGGCGTGATATCGGTAGAAGAGTTGTGTGCGATCATCCGGGCAAAAACGGAGGAAACCGATGTGATCTTAACCGGACGGAGACTGCCGGAGGAATTGCGGGAAATTGCGGATGAAGTCTACAATATTATAGCGGAAAAATAATTGACAAGGTTCGTCCGTAGTGATATAGTTAGCACAGATATGAGTAGTAGAATATAATAGAATAAAAAGGTAGAGGTTGCGTGATTCATAAGTAGCATATCGGATGCGGCAGAGGCAGAAGAAGAGGTGTGAAAGGGGAGAACGCCGAAAGGATATGGTGATCTGCAGTCGTATCTTTGGGCATAGGATGAAGAATTCTATGACTCTCATCGGTATATCAGATGGAGGCGCTATCCGAAAAGACACAGTGATTTGGATTCTGTGAACGAAAATTTAAGCCGGCTTTTCTGAGTCGGCTTTTTCTGGCTATAGGAAAAGTTTTCCGTAGCTTTATCTACCTGAAATCAGAAAATGGAGGAAATAGATATGGCAATATTTAAAGGTGCAGGAGTGGCAATCGTAACCCCGATGAAAGAAAATCAGGAAGTGAACTATGAAAAGTTAGAAGAACTGATCGAATTTCAGATTGAGAATGGAACGGATTGTATTGTAATCGCAGGAACAACCGGAGAGAGTTCCACACTTTCCATGGAAGAACACAAAAAAGTCATTGAGGCTGCCATTGCATTTACAAAGGGCAGGATTCCGGTCGTAGCAGGTACGGGTTCTAATTGTACTGCAACAGCAGTACAGCTTTCACAGGAAGCAGAGGAGGCAGGTGCAGACGGACTTTTGATCGTAACACCATATTATAACAAGGCAACACAGGGTGGTCTGATCCGGCATTATACAACGATCGCAAGATCCGTAAAGACACCGATTATCATGTACAATGTGCCAAGCAGAACAGGATGTAACATTTTACCGGAGACAGCAGCAACATTGTTTAAAAATGAAACAAATATCGTGGGATTAAAAGAAGCAACAGGAAGTCTTGCACAGGCATCTAAGACGATGGATCTGACAGATGGAAAATTAGACCTTTATTCCGGTGAAGACGGACTGGTCGTGCCACTGATGTCCATTGGAGCCATCGGAGTGATCTCCGTATGGTCGAATGTTGCACCAAAGGATGTGCATGATATGTGCATGAGCTATCTGAATGGGGATACGAAAAAAGCATTAGAGATACAGATGAAGGGTCTGCCGTTAGTGGATGCACTTTTCTCAGAGGTCAATCCGATCCCGGTGAAAAAAGCATTGAACCTGATGGGAATGGAAGTCGGACCGCTTCGTCTTCCGCTGACTGAAATGGAAGAAAAAAATGCAAAAGTATTAGAAGAAGTAATGCGTACTTACGGACTGTTAAAGTAAGCAGTACAGTTTGTGATCAGAGAGAAGAGAACGAGAGGATAAAGAAATGACAAGAGCGATCATGCATGGCTGTAATGGAAAAATGGGTCAGGTGATTACCGGACTTTGTAAAGAGGATCCTGATATTGAGATCGTGGCAGGAATCGATGTATCAAACCACATTAAAAATGAATATCCGGTATATCAGAGCCTTTGGGACTGCAAGGAGGAAGCAGATGTGATCATTGATTTTGCTTCTGCACAGGCAGCAGATGTCCTGATTGATTACAGTGTACAAAAAGAGATACCGGTCGTCATCTGTACGACCGGATTGAGTGAAGAACAGATAGAACGGATTGAAGCAGCAGCCCAAAAGACAGCAGTGCTGCGTTCTGCAAACATGTCCATGGGAATCAATATTTTGATGGATCTGTTAAAAAAAGCAGCAAAGGTGTTAGCACCGGCAGGCTTTGATATGGAGATCGTGGAAAAACACCATAATCAGAAAGTGGATGCACCGAGCGGAACGGCATTGGCATTAGCAGATGCAATGAACAATGCGTTAGAAGAGAACTACGAATATAAGTATGACCGCTCACAAGAACGGAAAAAGAGAGAGAAATACGAAATCGGTATCCAGGCTGTCCGTGGTGGAAATATTGTAGGTGAGCATGAAGTGATTTTTGCGGGAACGGATGAAGTGATCGAATTCAAACACACAGCATATTCCAAAGCGATTTTTGGAAAAGGAGCCATTGAAGCGGCTAAGTTTTTAGCAGGAAAACCGGCAGGCTTTTATGATATGAGTGATGTGATTCAGTCAGCAGACCGCTAAGGGACAAAGGAGAGCGTATGGAAGAAAGAGACCTCAAATATTTAAAGACAATGGCAAGACAGTATCCGACCATTGCATCGGCAGCGACAGAGATTATCAACTTACAGGCAATCTTAAGTCTGCCAAAAGGAACGGAACATTTTATGACAGATATTCATGGAGAATATGAGCAGTTCCAGCATATCTTAAAAAACGGTTCGGGAGCCATTAAGAGGAAAATACAGGATGAGTTCGGCAATGCATTCAGCGAAGCAGAGAAGAAGTCGATCGCGACATTGATCTATTATCCGGAATTGAAATTAGAGCAGGTGCAGCAGAGCGAGGAAGATCTTGAGGACTGGTACAGCGTGATGCTTTATCGTTTGATCTGTGTCTGCAAGAATGCATCTTCAAAGTATACACGTTCAAAAGTGCGTAAGGCACTTCCAAAGGATTTTGCATATGTGATCGAGGAACTTTTAAACGGAAGACCGGATGTGTCTGATCAGGAGGCATACTATAATGAGATCATCCATTCCGTGATCCGTACAGGACGTGCACCGGAGCTGATCATAGCACTTTGTAATCTGATCCGCCGTCTGGTCGTAGACCATCTTCATGTGGTAGGAGATATTTTTGACCGAGGTCCGTATCCGCATATGATCATGGATTCGCTGATGGAGCATCATTCCGTCGATATCCAGTGGGGAAATCACGATGTGCTCTGGATGGGAGCTGCAGCAGGAAATACGGCATGTATCGCAAATGTCCTTCGGATTTCAGCAAAATATGGAAATCTGAATATTTTAGAGGACGGCTATGGTATCAATTTAGTGCCGTTAGCACGCCTTGCGATGACCCAGTATGCGGATGACCCATGCAAGTGTTTCAGTCTGGATTTCCGTGAAGAAGAGTATGATGTCCGGGATGCCATGTTGGATGAAAAGATGCACAAAGCCATCAGCATCATCCAGTTCAAATTAGAGGGACAGTTGATAGAAAAGCATCCGGAATTCCATATGGAGGACAGAAGGCTGCTGCATCAGATGGACTTAGAAAAAGGAACCGTTGTGATTGAAGGCGTTACATATCCATTGAAGGACAAATGTTTTCCGACGATCGACCCGAAGAATCCTTATCAGCTTACCGCGGAGGAAAATGATGTGGTTGAGCGCTTAAAGACCGCATTTGTGAACTGCGAGCGTTTACAGAAACATGTGCGTTTCCTGCTTACGAAAGGAAGTCTTTATAAAGTATACAATGGCAATCTACTGTATCATGGCTGTGTGCCACTGAACGAAGACGGAACCTTTACGGAAGTAGATATTTATGGAGAAAAGTATTCGGGTAAAGAGTTGTATGACGTATTAGAGCATTATGTCCGCAAGGGATATTATTCACTGGATAAAGAAGAAAAGAAAAAGGGACTTGATATCTTCTGGTTTATCTGGGAAAATAAGAATTCACCGGTATTTGGAAAGCAGAAGATGACCACCTTTGAACGTTACTTTGTAGCGGATAAAAAGACACATGTGGAGCCAAAGAATCCGTATTACCGGCTGTTAGAAAAAGAAGAGATCGTCAATCGCATTTTAGCGGAGTTCGGACTGCACGGCGAAGAATGTCATATCATCAACGGCCATATTCCGGTGGAATCAAAGAAAGGAGAATCTCCGATCAAATGTAATGGAAAACTTCTGATCATTGACGGTGGATTTTCTAAGGCATATCAGGGAAAGACCGGTATTGCAGGTTATACCCTGATCTACAATTCCTATGGACTTGTCATTGCGGCACATGAGCCGTTTGAATCCGTAGAAAAGGCAGTGCAGGAGGGAAGAGATGTTCATTCCCACAGACTGTTAGTAGAACATGTGGTAAAACGTAAAACCGTGGCAGATACGGATGTAGGACGTTCCATTCAGGAGAATATCCGTGAGTTGGAAAAACTTCTCCAGGCGTATCGTGAGGGTGCGATCGTAGAGAATGCATAAAATCAGGAAAAACGCTTGCAAAATATACGGTTTTATGGTATTATATGCGAGTTGTGAGAAAAAAGAGATGGTCCTCTGTTACAAAGTGTATTACGAACATCCGGATAATTAGGAGGAAACAACATGAACGCAAGTGAAATCATTAAGAGCATTGAAGCAGAGCAGTTAAAAGCAGAAGTACCTGAATTTGCTGTAGGTGATACAGTAAAAGTACATGCGAAGATCAAAGAGGGAAACCGTGAAAGAATTCAGGTCTTTGAAGGAATCGTATTAAAGAGACAGGGCGGAAGCAACCGTGAGACTTTTACAGTTCGTAAATTCTCAAACGGCGTTGGAGTAGAGAAGACATGGCCTTTACATTCTCCAAACGTGGAAAAGATCGAAGTAGTAAGAAGAGGTAAAGTAAGAAGAGCTAAATTATACTACTTAAGAGACCGCGTAGGTAAGAGAGCTAAGGTAAAAGAATTAGTAAAATAAGTCGATGGGAAGGGACAAGTACTTCGGTATTGTCCCTTTTTGTTTATGTGTTGGGGTGGTGAACCTTATGGATCAGATATTCCAAGTTTCCTTGTGCAGACCATTCCGATGAGCCTCTTAAATCAGAAATCGTATTCGCTATAGGGCTCTACGATTTCTAGAGTCTCATCTCCATTGCACAAAAAGAAACTTTCCATATCTGATCCATAAGGTTATTACACATTCTTAAAGGATACAAAAAGAAGATTAAACCTTAGTTGGGTGCGAAAGATTACGAAAAGAGAGGATACAGGGAGGAACTACGATGAATCTGCGTTTCAGACGAAGTGGATTGGATTTTTCAAGGCGAAGAAGAAAAGTAAATAAGACGTTAGCAAAAGAAGTCGGCACCTGGATTGGTGAGATTGCGATTGCAGTATTGTTTGCACTTGTGTTAGTCTATTTTGTCGGATACCGGGCAGATGTGGTAGGCCCGTCCATGCTTGGCACTCTGGCGGAGGGAGATGAAGTATTGGTTAACCGCTTTGTATACAAACTGACCCAGCCAAAGACGAATGATATCGTGGTGTTTTTTCCAAATGGAAATGAAAAATCACATCTTTATATCAAACGTGTGATCGGAGTTCCGGGAGACACGGTGCAGATCAAAAACGGTACGGTTTATGTCAATGGAAAAGTATTTGATGAAAAAATAGAGGCAGCTTCGATCGAGCATGCCGAATTAGCAGAAGATGAGATAGAGGTTGGCGAGGACGAGTTCTTCGTGTTAGGAGATAATCGTAACAATAGTGAGGACAGCCGGTATGCCAATATCGGAAATGTACAAAAGAAGTACATTGTGGGGAAGGCATGGTTTATCGTTTCCCCGCTGAAAGATTTTGGATTTGTAAAGTAGAGGTGAGAATATGCAGTTTCAGTGGTATCCGGGACATATGACAAAGGCAAAACGCCAGATGCAGGAAGATATAAAGCTCATTGACCTGGTCATCGAACTGGTAGATGCCAGAATCCCGATGAGCAGTAGGAATCCGGACATTGATGAGCTTGGAAAAAATAAAGCAAGACTGATCCTTTTGAATAAATCGGATTTAGCAGACAAAGATGCAAGTGAAGCATGGATGGAATTTTTTAAGGAAAAAGGCTATTTTGCCGTTAAAGTGGATGCAAGGAATAAAGGCTGTATGAAAGCCATTTCTGCTGTCATTGCAGAGGCCTGTAAGGAAAAGACGGAGCGGGACAGAAAACGTGGGATCAAGAACCGTCCGGTCCGTGCGATGGTAGTTGGAATCCCGAATGTCGGAAAATCCACATTTATCAATACCTTTGCAGGAAGAGCCTGCACAAAGACCGGAAATAAGCCGGGAGTAACAAAAGGAAAACAGTGGATACGCCTGAATAAGAGTGTGGAACTCTTAGATACACCGGGAATCCTCTGGCCGAAATTTGAAGACCAGCAGGTGGGATTGCGGCTGGCATTGATCGGTGCGATCAAAGATGAGATCTTAAATATTGATGAGTTGGCATTAGAACTGATCGCTATTTTAACAGAGCATTATCCGGGAGTGCTGCATGCACGTTATGAGGTGGAGGAAGACCAGACACCTGCAAATATCATAGAGCAGATCGCCGTAAAGAGAAATTGTATCCAGAAAGGCAATGAACTGGATTATACCAAAGCAGCGAATCTGTTGTTAGAAGAATTCAGGAGTGGAAAATTGGGGAAAATTACCCTTGAATTTCCTGTTACAGTAGCATAGAATAGAAATAGATTTGCAATAGCAGATACAGGAAAGGTTATAGGATATGTCAGAGGAAAATATGCCGGAAGAGAATACACCGGAAGGAACAGGAAAAAGAATAGGAAAAGAGATTTTGAGTTTTGTCCTTTATTTTGTCATTGTAATCGCAGCAATGCTTTTGATCATACATTATGTGGGACAGCGGACAGAGGTCAGCGGTTCTTCTATGGAGAATACTTTAAGTGATGGGGATAATCTGATCGTGGATAAGATATCATACCGTTTTCATGACCCGGAAAGATATGATATTATCATTTTCCCATATAAATATGAGGAGGATACCTATTATATCAAAAGGATCATAGGACTGCCGGGCGAACATGTGCGGATTGATGATTCCGGAAATATCTATATCAATGAAAAAGTATTGAAGGAATCCTATGGAAGAGAAGTGATACAGGATCCGGGGATTGCAAGAGATGAGATCACACTTGGCGAGGGTGAGTATTTTGTGCTTGGAGATAACCGGAACAACAGCTCGGACAGCAGAGATCCAAGTGTTGGTATTATCCAAAAGAAGGACATCATTGGAAGAGCATGGCTTCAGATTTATCCGTTTGATGAATTTGGATTTATCAGGCACCAGTAGGAGGCAGTTTTGAAACAGAAGACAATCGGTGAGATTAAAGCAGAATTAAAGGCAGCAGAGGAATCCATGCTGCCTGTTTTTATTGAAAACTATAAGGAAGATACCAGAAGCGGTGTGCAGGCAGCCGTTGCCCAGGCAAAAAAACGAATCGAAAAATTAGAGGCAGAGCGGGCGCGCATCGAGGTCTTAAAAAAATACGAATACGAGTATGCAGAATATACTTATATCTGTGGGATCGATGAAGCGGGAAGAGGACCGTTAGCAGGTCCGGTGGCAGCAGGAGCCGTGATCCTACCAAAGGACTGTGATATTTTGTATATCAATGATTCTAAAAAGTTGTCTGCCGCAAAACGTGAGGCACTCTATGATGAGATCATGGAAAAAGCAGTGGCAGTCGGTGTCGGTCTGGTCGGACCACAGCGGATCGATGAGATCAATATTTTACAGGCGACCTATGAAGCCATGCGGGAGGCTATAAGGAATTTAGGCGTAGCACCCGATATATTATTAAACGATGCAGTAACGATACCGGAGGTTTCCATACCACAGGTGCCGATCATCAAAGGAGATGCAAAGAGTATTTCAATTGGAGCGGCAAGCATTATTGCAAAAGTGACGAGGGACCGGCTGATGGCAGAATATGATGAATTGATGCCGGAATATGGTTTTGCCTCCAACAAAGGCTATGGTTCGGCAGAGCATATTGCGGCAATTAAAAAGTATGGAGCATCCCCGATCCACCGTATGACATTTATAAAGAATTTTATCTAGGGGGCATCTGTATGCAGATATCGGATTTACTTGGAAAATACGGACAAAATACCGTGCCGGTTACGGCACAGGAGCAGGCGGTAAAGACAGGAACACAGCAGTTGACAGGTACGCTGTCTTCCTTACAGACAGGAAACGTATTTGAAGGAACCGTGACGGATATTTCTGACGGACAGGTACTTTTAACGCTTGCAAACGGAGAGAAGATTTCTGCCAGATTAGAGGGACAGATACAGCTCCAGCTCAATCAGGCAATGTTTTTTGAAGTAAAATCCAATACCCAGACACAGATAGCCATCAAACCGTATTTAAACGGAGACAGCAGTAATCCAACCCTGTTAAAGGCCTTAATGCAGGCAGGAATGGGAGTTACAACAGATAATCTTGAGATGGTACGCACCATGATGGAGGAACAGCTTCCGATCGATAAGAACAGTTTAAATCAGATGATGAGACAGCTTGCGATGTTTCCAAAGGCAGAGCCATCTGTGATCGCACAGATGAATAAGTTAGGGATTCCTGTAACGGAGGCCAATGTGCAGCAGTTTTCTAATTATAAGGCAGATACCGCGGCAATTATGAAAGAATTAGAAAATGTCTTAGAGCAGCTTCCAAAGTCGATCGCAGGAGAAGGTGATACTGCCGGGCAGATGACAGCAAAAAATATGCAGTTGATGGATATTCTGTTTGGAGGAGAAACGATCGAACAGAGTCAGGATACAGGAGCAAAAGCACAGGAGCTGCTTGCAAAAACGGCAGATGGAAGTGTTGTTATAAAGAATGGAACAGAGCAACAGGCAGCAGATATTGCAAAAGAATTGCAGCAGACATTGAGCACGGCAGAAGACGGAACACTGCAGACAGGTGCATCAGATGAGGGCATACAACAGGCAGATGCAGTAAAACAGACCGTAAACGGACAGATGCCTGCTGTGGCACAGGGCAGTCTGGGAGAGATTCTTGGAAAAGAAGGGGTTGCCGGTTTAGAACAGCAGCTAAAAGAGTTAGAAACAGACGGAAAACAAGTCTTGCTTGATAAAAATGGAAATTTAAAAACGGGAATGAGTGCAGAGGATTTTTTAAAGAATTTAAATCAGTTGTTCAAAGAGAATGAATTTCCACAAAAAGAGGCACTATTCAAACTTTTTTCAGGAAAAGAATACCAGACCATTTTAAAAAAGGCAGTAGAGAACCAGTGGTACTTAGAGCCACAGGAGACGGGTTCCAAAGAAACCGTAGAGAAACTGTATAACAGGCTGCAGACGCAGATGAACCGGTTGGATGAATTTATCAAACAGGCGGGAAGCGGAACGGAGGGTCTGCAAAAAGCGGTAGCGGATGTCCGTGGCAATATCGAATTTATGAACCAGATCAATCAGATCTATAATTTTGTCCAGCTTCCGTTAAAAATGAACGGGCAGAATGTCAACAGTGAGCTTTATGTCTATACGAATAAAAAGAACCCAAGAGACATGGACGGCGAGCTGAGTGCTTTTTTACATTTGGATATGGATCACCTTGGCTCTACGGATATTTCCGTCAAGATGAAAGGAACTGCGGTCAAGACAAATTTTTATATGGCGGATGATGCTTCTTATGAACTGATCTTAGCACATGCCGAAGAACTGGCGGAACGTTTAGAGAACAAGGGGTATCAGTGTCAGATCGAAGTAAAGAGCGAAGAAAAGGATATGGATTTTGTAGAAGATTTCTTAAAACATGATATGCCGAGTGCCGGAAAGGTCTATCGGTATTCCTTTGATGTGAGGGCATAGATATGGAGAAGCAGAAAGAAAAAGTCAAGACAGCCGTGGCGATCGCTTATGAACCCGGCGAAGAGGCACCAAAGATCTTAGCAACCGGTAAGGGACTGATAGCCGAGCGGATCATAGAAAAAGCAAAAGAAGAGGATGTGCCGTTTTACAAGGACAGTAAATTAGCGGCAACACTTTCAAAACTGGAGATCGGTGATATGATCCCACCAGAGCTGTATGAGGTCGTGGCGGAGATATTGGTCTTTGTGGATAAGATGGATCGTTTGAAGGATAAACTTGGAAAATAGGGGGAGAGTATGAACCGACGAAAAGAAGGAGCATATTATGAGAATCTGGTGGCAGAGTATTTAAAGACGCAGGGATATGAAATCTTAGAAAAAAATTACCGCTGCCGTATAGGAGAGATCGATCTGATCGCAAAAGAGGGAGAGACACTGGTCTTTGTGGAGGTCAAATACCGAAGAAATGATAAGATGGGAGATCCCAAAGAGGCAGTCGATCAAAAAAAGCAGAAAAAAATCTCCATGACAGCGTCCTATTATCTGATGCGGGAGTGCGGGCGTATGGATATTCCGTGCAGATTTGATGTGGCAGCAGTGTTAGGGGATCAGATAGAAGTGGTAAAGAATGCATTTGAGTATCTGCCGTAGAACAGAAGGTAATAGATCAAAGAGAGGTAGAAGATGAAGATCGAAGATTTTAAGAAGAAAAATGAAGAGCCGGTATTTGTGATAGATGGCGGGGAACAGCCCCCGCTTTTAAAATATAAAAAGTTAGAAGAGATTCCTTGGATACGTCATTGCTTTACTACCAGAGAAGGCGGGGCAAGCAAGGGGATTTTTGCAGAACTGAACCTCAGCTTTACCAGAGGAGACGAGGAAGCGGCGGTGCGAGAGAACTATCGACGTGTTGCTAAGCGTATGGTAACAGAGGTATCGCATTTTGTGTGCAGTGACCAGACACATACCACCAATGTCAGAGTCGTTACCAAAGAAGACGCAGGGGCAGGAGTCGTCAGAGAACGCGGGTATACCGATGTGGATGGGCTGATCACAAATGAGCCGGGGCTGGTACTGTCCACATTTTATGCAGACTGTGTGCCGCTTTATTTTGTAGATACAGAGCATCATGCAATCGGGCTTTCCCATTCTGGCTGGCGTGGTACGGTAGGAAGAATGGGGGCGGCAACCATTCAGGCGATGCAAAAGCACTATGGAACAGATCCAAAACATCTGATCTGTGCGATCGGACCGTCCATTTGTCAGGATTGTTATGAGGTCAGTGAGGATGTGGCAGAGGCATTTGCAAAAGAATTTCCGGATAATGAAAAAGAAATTTTAAAGAGTAAAGGCAGCGGAAAATATCTGTTAGACCTATGGCGGGCAAATGAGATCGTATTCATGGAAGCCGGTGTGCCAAAGGAGCAGATCGTAACCACAAACCTTTGTACCTGCTGCAATCCGAAGCTGCTTTTTTCGCATCGGGCAAGCCATGGAAAACGCGGAAATCTTGGAGCATTTTTGATGATAAAAGAACAGGGTTAAGAAAATCTTAAGTATTTCCTAAACTCCCCTTCCTTGTATAGGAAGGGGAGTTGTGTTATTTTAAGCGTATGAAATGTAGTAGTACACTTAATACGCAAGGAAGGAGTTGTAAAATTGCTGACATTGAATTATCGGGATACCAAGCCGATTTATATACAGATAAAGTCAGGATTGAAGAAGCTGATGATCACAGGCGCGATCGCCGCAGATGAAAAGCTGCCGTCTGTCCGGGAGTTAGCGGGAACACTTGCCATTAACCCGAATACGATACAACGGGCATACCGGGAGTTAGAGGCAGAGGGATACCTGTATTCCGTCTCCGGAAAAGGAACCTTTGCGGCTAAGGATATCCGGTTAGATGAGACGGGGATGGAAGAACTGTTCTTGCAGTTTGAAGAGATAGCAGAAGAACTGCTTTATTTTTCTGTAACGGCAGAGGAATTAAAAAGCAGGATTGAAAGATTAGAAAAGAGGAGGAAAGAGCAGTGATACAGGTAGAAAATCTGGTAAAAACCTTTGATGGATTCCGGGCATTGGATGGAGCCGATTTCCATGTAAAAAAAGGTGCGATCTACGGACTGGTAGGACCGAATGGAGCAGGAAAATCCACACTCATCCGCCATCTGACAGGGATCTATAAGCAGGATGAGGGAAGTGTCTTAATTGATGGAGAACCGGTTTTTGAAAATCCGGCTGCAAAAGAGAAGATTGCCTATATCCCTGATGAGCTGTTCTATTTTGCACAGGCAGATACCATGGAAATGAAAAAGTTCTATGAAGGCATCTATCCGAATTTTGATGCAGGACTGTTTGAAAAAATAAGGGAAGCCTTTCCTTCCATAGATACCAGACAGACGATCCGCAGACTTTCCAAAGGAATGCAAAAGCAGGTGGCATTCTGGTTAGCGATCAGTGCAAGACCACAGATTTTGATCTTAGATGAACCGGTGGATGGGTTAGACCCGGTGATGCGAAGACAGATATGGAGTCTGATCCTGCAGGATGTGACAGAGCATGGAACCACCGTGTTAGTCTCTTCCCATAACCTGAGGGAATTAGAGGATGTATGTGATCATGTAGGGATCATGAACCATGGAAAGATCATTATTGAACGTTCGTTAAGTGAACTGCAAAGCAGTATTTGTAAGATCCAGGCGGCATTCCAGGCAGAAATGCCAAAACTTCCGAAGGATTTAGAAGTGCTGCATATGTCAACTACGGGAAGAGTCCATACGATGATCGTAAGAGGAGAACCCAAACAGATCAAAGAGCAGTTTACGGCTTTAAATCCGATGTTGATGGATGTATTGCCGTTAAGTTTAGAAGAAATATTTATTTACGAGTTAGGAGGTGCTGATTATGCAGTCAGGGACATCCTGTTTTAATAAGACGATCTTTAAGAAAAATATCACACATTTTTGGCCGATCTGGGGGATCTATCTGGTGTTTTTGCTCTATGCACTGCCATTGACACTGCTGTTATCCACAGAAAATCCGGGAACAGGTACTAAGGTGGCAAAACAGATCATGGAGGATAATCTGGCACGTTATACGACCTGTTTAGGCGGAGCATTAACGCCGATGTTTGTATTTATTGCAGCGACCGTTTGTGCCATGACCGTTTTTTTCTATCTGTATCAGAATCGGAGTGCAAACATGATTCATGCACTGCCTGTCAGTAGAAAAGAACTCTATGTGACAAATGTGGTTTCCGGTTTCCTGTTTCTGATCGTACCGCAGATTCTGACCTTTGTCATTACCGCATTTGTATGTTTTGCAAGAGATATCTCCAGGCTGGAATATCTGCTGTACTGGCTGTTGATGACCATGGGAATGAGTCTGTTTGCCTATGCGGGAGCCATTGTGATCGGAATGTTGACAGGACAGCTTTTAGCAGTTCCGATTTTCTATGTGATAGCCAACTTTTTATATGTAGGGATCCGGTTTATCTTTCAGATATTACAGACAGAAATGGTCTACGGAATGGATCACCATTTCCGGTTCAGTAAAGGGGATTTTCTCTCTCCGCTGTACTATTTAGAAACGAATGTGTCTATTCATACGGTTTCCGGTGAAGAGGCAGCCGGTTCGTTGATCGAAGTGGTTGGTGGAAAAGCAGTCGCTATTTATGCGTTAGTCGGTGTCCTGTTATTTTTGTAGGTTATCTGATATACAGGAAAAAACGTTTAGAAACCGTAGGGGACTGTATTGCAGTCAACTGGCTCAAACCGGTATTCCGATGGGGAAGTGCGATCTGCGTGGCAATCTTAGCAGCAGCATTAGTTGCAGGAGTGAACAGCAAGGCATCACGGACACAGATGATGATCCTTGCATTAATGGGGGCTGTTATCAGTGGAGCAGTGGCATTCTTCATTGCACAGATGTTTTTAGCAAAGAGCTTTAAGGTATTTGAAAAGCGAAGGATCACAGAGTGTGTCGGAGTTGTTGCAGTGTCCTTACTGTTAGTAGCAGGCATCAGTATGGATGCAGTCGGGATTGAAAAAAAGATACCGGATGTCGGTGAACTGAAGGCTGTCTATATGTGTGCAGATGAGAGTATTATGGCAGATGAGCCGGAAAAGATGAAAGAACTGATCGCACTACATAAGAATATCATAGACGCAAAAGACGGATTATTAAAAGCTTCACAAAGTAAGAAAGACGAGGGGGAAAATCCGAGAGTGGAATTTAAGTATGCCTATAAAGATGGCACTTATCTGTACCGCAGTTATGAACTTGCTGAGACAAAAAAAGAGATCCAAAAGAAGGATTCCGTATTAAATCAGATCTTAGATGTGGAAAACCGGTATGACAACTATATGGCGGGACTGTTTGGAAGAAATTATAAGACAGCCAAACCGGTTGGGATATCCCTTGATTTTTACAATGAAGTGAACGATACTTACGAGACAATCTATATGAGCAGTGAATACTTAGAAAAGATGTATAAAGCATTAAAACAGGACATCAAAGAGGGAAATCTGAAAAACATCCCGTATACACAGCAGGAAGATAAATTCTACTCTTCCGGACTCAGTATAGAGTATTATAATCCAAAAGGAATTGAGCAGGTGGATATTTACGGAGATGAGTACGGCTATTCCGCCGGTGTCTGGAAAAGTGATACGGCCTATGTAAAGTTCAACGTAGACTGTAAACATATGTTAAAGGTGATCGAGGAAGCCGGGCTGTTGACGGAAAATCATAAGCTTCGGACAGAGAGTGAGCAGAACGCACTTTTAAATGAACAGTGATGATAGAAAAGAACGATTCAGGGAATCATAACGAAGGGTTGTGATTCCCTGAATTTTATTGTAAACTAAGATACAGATGTCAAAGTGGCATAAAATGCTTTACAAGAAACGTTGGATATTGTAAAATCAAGCGAATAAATAAGATTACAGGAAAAGAGGAGAATAGATATGAGTAAGCCGGTAGTAGCAATCGTTGGACGGCCGAATGTAGGAAAATCGACACTTTTTAATGTATTAGCGGGGGAACGTATTTCCATTGTACAGGATACACCGGGAGTTACAAGAGACAGGATTTATGCAGAAGTGCAGTGGCTCGATAAGGCATTTACCTTAATCGATACCGGAGGAATTGAACCGGACAGCAAAGATGTTATCTTATCACAGATGAGAGAGCAGGCAGAGATCGCGATCGAGACGGCGGATGTCATTATTTTTATTACCGATGTGCGTCAGGGACTGCAGGATTCCGATGCAAAGGTTGCCGATATGCTCAGACGTTCGAAAAAACCGGTCATCTTAGCAGTCAATAAAGTAGATGATTTTAACAAATATATGGCAGATGTCTATGAATTTTATAATTTAGGAATTGGAGATCCGGTTCCGGTATCTGCGGCCTCCAGACTGGGGATCGGAGATTTGCTCGATGAGGTTATTGCACAGTTCCCACAGGGAAGTGCAACAGATGAAGAGGACGAAAGACCGAGGATCGCAATTGTAGGAAAGCCGAATGTAGGAAAATCCTCCCTGATCAACCGTCTGCTCGGTGAGCAGCGTGTGATCGTATCCGATATTGCGGGTACGACAAGAGATGCGATCGATACAGACATTAAATACAATGGAAAAGAATATGTATTTATTGATACGGCAGGACTGCGCCGCAAAAATAAGATCAAAGAAGATATTGAAAGATACAGTATCATCCGTGCCGTGACAGCCGTAGAACGTGCAGATGTCGTAATGATCGTCATTGACGCAACCGAGGGTGTGACGGAGCAGGATGCGAAAATCGCAGGAATCGCACATGACAGAGGAAAAGGGATCATCATAGCGGTCAATAAGTGGGATGCCATTGAAAAGAATGATAAGACGGTCAAAGAGCATACAGACAGGATCCGTCAGATTTTAAGTTTTATGCCTTATGCAGAGATCATCTTTATTTCGGCAAAGACCGGTCAGAGACTGCACCGTATCTATGAAATGATCGATGTTGTCATTGAGAATAACTCCATGCGTGTGGCAACCGGTGTACTCAACGAGATCATGACAGAGGCAGTGGCTATGCAGCAGCCGCCTTCTGATAAGGGAAAACGCCTGCGTCTTTACTATATTACACAGGTAGCGGTAAAACCGCCGACATTTGTTATTTTTGTCAATGACAAACAGTTAATGCATTTCTCCTATACACGATATATTGAGAACCGTATCAGGGATGCGTTTGGATTTAGGGGAACATCCCTAAAATTCATCATCCGGGAGAGAAAGGAAGGTTAGACTATGACAGTGGGCAGGATCATCTGTATTCTGATTGGCTACGCCATAGGACTGTTTCAGACGGGATATATCTATGGAAAAACACAACATATTGATATCAGGGAACACGGAAGCGGAAATGCGGGAACCACCAATACCCTGCGTACACTTGGTTTTAAAGCAGGAGCGATCACGTTCGCGGGGGATTGTGGAAAAGCAATCCTTGCCATTTTTATCTCCTGGCTGATCTTTCATGCTCAATATCCGGAAGGGATCAAATTATTGGGGATGTATGCCGGCTTAGGTGCGGTTTTAGGGCATAACTATCCGTTTTATATGAAGTTTAAAGGTGGAAAAGGAATTGCCTGTACTACGGGGGTAATCTTAGCGTTCCATTGGCAGATGGCACCGTTATGTATCGGACTGTTTATTGTAGTGGTGCTGCTGACGCAGTATGTCTCTTTGGGTTCGATCCTGTTAGTCAGTGTCTTTTTTATCGAACTTTTATTGTTTGGCCAGACCGGGCATCTTCCGGTTGCAGATACATATCTGCCGGAAATCTATGTGCTGGGCGGAATTTTCACACTGATGGCAATCTGGAGACACCGGGCGAATATTAAACGGTTGTTGAGTGGAACAGAGAATAAGTTAAATCTGTTTAAAAAGAAATAAGACGTATCAGAAAACTGAAAATAAAAGGGGAAGAGGGTGGTTCCGCCGGCTTGCGGAGCCACCCTCTTTAGGGTAATGAGAAAATGAAAAACTACGTTGTTATCCTGTCTCTTATACACATCTCCGAGCCCACGAGACCCTAAGACATCTCGT
>ENA-OZVY01000309-OZVY01000309.1-human-gut-metagenome-genome-assembly--contig:-NODE-309-length-20834-cov-6.733433_pt1 | contig 20834 bp, 17 predicted proteins | sample MGYA00243453_ERZ654061 | MGnify/ENA primary metagenome ERZ654061 (study PRJEB26926, sample SAMN06165135) | human gut metagenome | biome: ENVO:00009003; feature: ENVO:2100002; material: ENVO:00002003... | reverse complement strand
TCTCCGGCGCTGACTGGGCGCTCCATGTTGCGCAGACCGCGCAGCAGCTCGGCGTTCTGGACAACGTGGCGAAGACCACCGACCTGAACGCTCCCGCTTCCCGTGAGCTGGTCGCTGAGCTCCTGTTCCAGGGCATCCAGAAGGCTCAGGTCACCTACACCCCGGCCTTCGGCTATGTGACCGATAAGGTCATCAGCACCAAGACCAACAGCCTCGGCGAGAAGAACTTCAAGCTCGCTTCCGCTGCTGCCGCCGACAAGTGGGGCCGTCCCGCCACCAAGTGGACCTACACCACCGGCGACAAGGCCACTACCTTTGTTGAGAAGCCCGACCTGACCTACACCAAGGCTGTTACTGAGTGCGATGTCGCTCACGATGCTGGCCTGAAGGTCGACACCGCTTACACCCTGATTGTCAACGGTCAGACCGCCAGCACCAAGTACACCGTCAACCTGACCGACACCAAGACCACGATGGGTGCTCAGGGCCGTCTGTTCGAAATCTATGACGATACCATCGTCATGATCGACACCTTCCTTGCCAAGGTCACCTACGTTGCTGACATCACCTATGATGCTCAGGGTCACGTCAAGACTCCTGCCACCATCACCCTCGAGGTCTATGATTCTAAGACCGCTCCCAAGACCACTGCTCTGACGCTCAAGGACTACGACGCCAACTATGGCTATGCCAAGGATGAGTATGTCCTTATCAACGCTTACACCGACAAGGCTGCCAACTCCGCCACTGTCAGCGGCAAGGTGTACAACAACGATAAGCAGTATGCCGAGATCGTCGGCAAGGCCACTTCCATCGAGGGCGCTCAGAGCGTGATCTACTGGAACGCTCAGCAGCACAACGTTGAGGGCACCGTTTATGACGATGCTGTCAAGTTCTACCTCGACGAGGCCGCTCAGAAGGACGCCAAGTACACCTGGTACTTCGATTCCTACAACAACCTGATCGGTGCGGTTGAGATCGCTGCTGCCAACAGCTACGGCGTCATCAACTCCATCTGGTGGGCGGGCAACGCCACTGACGGTTCCGGCGTGGCGAAGGCCAACGTCACCTATGTGGACGGCACCACCGCTCAGGTCGACCTGAGCGAGATGACCTACTTCGACGATAATGCTTCCGGCATTGTGAGCTCCAAGATTGCGAACGGCAAGGTCACCCACAGCACCGGCATCAATAACATGGTCATGAAGGCTGATGGTAACTACTTCTATGTTGATTCCTACATCAACACCAACACCAATGCGGATACCAACGAGCTGCTGAACGGCCACCTGTTCCGCTTCACCACCAAGTCCAACGGCACCCTCAAGGCTGTCGAGGTGGCCACCTATCCTGCTGGGGCTAATGTTGCTGATTCCGGCAAGCTCCACAGTGTTGCATCCCTTGCTGTGAGCAAGAACACTCAGGTCATGAGCAATGGTACCTACACCCTGGTTGTTAACTCCAACACTATGTTCCTGGTTCGCTCCGGTGCTGGCACCTCTGCTAGCCCCTACACCTTCAAGTCCGTCACCGGCTTCACCAACATTGACAACTACAATGCGGCTGAGGTCGACTGGGTTGACCTGAACGGCGACAACGTTGCTGATTACGTTTACGTCATCGGCGCTACCACGAGCTCCAAGGTCACGAGCCTGTTCTACTTCGACGGTCAGCAGGGCGCTTACACCCTCGCCGACGGTACGTGGGTCGTTAAGGGCTATGTCGACGGCGTTGCCGGCGAAGTCAAGTTCGCTAACTATGACGCTCTGCAGAAGACCCTGAAGATCAATAGTCAGACTGGTTATCCCGAGAACAACACCCTCTATGTTGTTACCCTCAAGGACGGCGTTGTCCAGAGTGGTCATGCTGCTGTTGATGGCGAGGCGCTGAATGGTAACAATGAGTACCCGCTCTCCTCTGCCTATAATACCTACAGCAACATCACGATCAACTTCGTTGAGGGTGCTGCTGGCACTGTGGCGAATAACTATTCTGATCGTGACACCTTCGCTGATTCGCTCTATCACGACTATAGCGCTAACAAGTATTACAGCGTGGTCACCGACCTGACCAAGGTTGTTGGCACGATGGGCAATCCTGCCGACCAGAACTACTACTTTGTTTCTATCCAGAACAACGGTCAGCTCAACGCTCTGGCACTGCAGGCTTACGCCTACGACAAGGTCAAGAGTGGCGTCGATGTTCCCAACGCCGCTACTGTTATCGGCGTTGCCCTCAACGCTAACAAGGACGCTACGGTGTCTCTGAACGCTAACAACGATGCTAAGAAGGGTGATGTTTACAGCGTCACTCTCGAGCAGCTCCGTGACAACGGCTATGTCACCGTCGGCACCTTCTCCGGTACGGTTGCCAGCGATGGTGCTACCTCTGTCACCATTGAGCTGCGCGGCGTGATCGGCGCTGGTACCTATAAGGTCACCGCTGGTTCCTACTCTTCGATCATGTCGTTCGCTAACTAAAAACTTCTCTTCTGAGGGATCTTTCCCCCTAAAGTAGAGTTTCAGCCCCGAGGCTTTCGCCTCGGGGCTGTTTTTTGCCGTGATTCAGTTTCCCTGCTCTCCGTCGTTGCTGTAGCCCAGCACCAGATAGTAATAGGTCGTGTCGATTGTGTTCATCTGGTTGCCCGACGGGGAATAATACTGGTCGTCCTGCGGGTAGTACCAGCTCACGCCGGTATCGCCCCACGTCATTTCGTTTTCGCGGTTGTTGTTGTAGTAGAACTTGTCGAATCCGCGCACCGCCCAGTAGTGGTTGCTGCTCGAGCTGTTCACCATCACCAGCAGCGGGTAGAACCCGCACTCGATGCTGACCGCGTTCGCCGCGCCGTACTTGCCGTTGCCGGTATACGAGCCGTATTTGATGCGGCAGATTTTACCGTTTGCGATCGTCTGCGCCAATGCCGTGATGTGCTCCGCCGCCGTGCCGTCGGCCTCGCTGCGCGCGTCGGTCTCCGCCTTGAGCGCCGCGTCGATGCTCGCAAACGCGGCATTGAAGTCCTGCATTTTGATCGGGTCCGCCTTGACCCATTGCGGAAGTTTGTAATTTGTTGTCGTCTCCATGCTCTTTCCCCCAAATTTTGATAATGTTGGAAAAGGCAGCCCACACCCCCCTGCAAACGCGGGAACACTGATGCATGATTTGCCTTTTCATGATACGCCGTATCATGAAGCAGCGTTGCACACAACGCGGCAAAAAGCTGTACCGCCTCCGGTATTAGAATTCACGATACAACAAATTGCCGCGATTTATACAACGATCCCCGTTGTGCGCGGGAACTTTTTCGGCTATCATACGTCTATAGAAGTATCCGAAAGAAACGAGGAACGAACGATGAAGAAGCTCCTTTCCCTTCTGCTCCCGCTCGCGCTCCTGCTCTCCCTGACCGCCTGCGGCGAAAAAAGCGCAGACGAGGCCGCGCGCCAAACCCCGCCAACACTGACGGTGACAAGCGCAAACGCTTGCAGCGTCACCCTCAAAAGCAGCAGCTACGACTGGACCTACACCCAGGGCCTACAGAGCATGACCGCCATTGCCTGCGGCGCGCACCCGCTGGACGAAACCTCCCGTGACATCACGCCTGTACTGGAAATGCCCTTTGCAGTATCAGCCGCCTATTTCTACACCGTAACGCTCGATTTCGGCGATAATTCGCCTGATTCCGTCAGTCTCCGCTGCTGGCCGTCCGACGCCTGGGGCAGCACCGGCATGCCGTCCGAGACCGTGACCGCCCAGCAGCAGGATAACGGCACATTCCGCGCAGAACTGCCGCAAAGCGACGGCATTTTCGCCGTCGACGCGCTCTGGGACGGCAGCAGTGCGACCTACACCTTCTGCACGCAGGCGGAGGGGAGCGAAGAGCTCCACCCGGGCGCGGTGCTCAGCATCGGCGAGAGCGAAGACATCCGCAAGATCGACATCTCGTGGCGCAGCGGCAGCGTGAACATCTATACCGCCGAGCAGAGCGCGCAGATCAGCGTGAAGGAGGAATCCGCCGCGCCGCTCGCCGAGAGCGAGAAGATGGTCTGCGCGATCGACGGCGACACGCTGCGCATCCACTTCCTCGGCGACGCCTACCGCGGCAGCTACAACGGGGAAAAGTACCTCGACGTGGGACTTCCGAGGGAACTGGTCAGCGCCGGTCACTTTGAGGAGATAAAAGTCGAAACAACGGACGCCTACGCCTACGTGAGCGCCGATGCGCAGAAGATCGAGCTTTCGACGCTCAGCGGCGATGCGCGCGTGATGTGCGCGAACTGCCCGGAGGTGGAGATCGAGACCACGAGCGGCAATGCCGGTGTGGTGGACGGCACATGGGGGAAAATCGAGCTCTCGACCGTCTCCGGCGCGATCGAGCTGGCGGGCGATGCGGAGAACGCCGAGATCGAAACCGCGAGCGGCAAGGTGGATATCGCCGGCGCGCTCGGCGCGCTGGACTTCGAAAGCGTCAGCGGCAACCTGATTTTGGCTACCGAGCGTGCGCTGCGCCTTGATGCCGAAACGGAGAGCGGTAGCATCTATCTGACCCTTCCCGCGCAGGACGGCTTTACTCTCGACTATGAAACGAAAAGCGGCGCGTTCCGCTCCGCGCTCACCGAGCGCGAAGGAGCGCTCATCACCTGTCTCGACGACCACGCGACGCACTACTCTGTGCCCGCGCTCGACGGCGGTGCGGTGAGCGAGCTTACAATCGAAACGATGAGCGGCGAGGTGACGATTGGAGCCTCTTCCTCTGGAAGCAACTGAAACGAAGAAAAAAGAGAGCGGCAGCGCCGCTCTCTTTTTTCGTTATTTTTCGTCGATTGCAAGCCACGTCTGGTCGAAGACGTAGGGGAGCAGCTCCTTGATGTGCAGGTGCTTTTCTTCGTTGTCCTTATTCAGGCACACGACCTCCATGTCGGGCCCGAACTCGTAGAGCACCTGACGGCACGCGCCGCAGGGGTAGCAGTAGTCGTCGCTGCGCCCAGCGATGACGATGCGCTTGAAGCGCCGGTGCCCCTCGCTCACGGCCTTGAACGCCGCGGTGCGCTCGGCACAGTTCGTCAGGCCGTAGCTCGAATTTTCGATGTTGCAGCCGGTGAAGACCGCGCCGTCCTCACATTCGAGTGCCGCGCCCACGGGGAAGTGGGAATACGGCACATACGCCATGTCCAGCATGGCGACGGCCTTCGCCTTGAGTTCTTCTAACGTTGCCATAATAACGCCTCCTCACCAGTCTACGCCGAGATCAGGACGGACTTGCGTATCCATGATGTCCTCGGCGTTATAGAATTGCAGATAGCGGCTGCGCGAGTGGCGCAGCGTGGTGCCGTCCGGATGCAGACGGTCGCAGATGACGGCGGAAATGTCGGGCTTCACATAGCTGAACGAACTCGTGCCGACGCTCGCGAAGATGCGGAAGCCCTGGCTTTGCAGGTACTGGAAGCGCTCGCCGGTCTGGTGCCAGTCGTCACCGTCGGGACGGCCGCCGTGCGGATAGAACAAAATCTGCGTGGGGCCGACGAGCGAGCCGACCTCGTCCGCCCAGCGCTCGGTGTCGTTGATGACGGTCTGGAGCGGCTTGGTGTCGAGGCGGATGTGGCCCCAGGTGTGGCTGCCGAACGTCCAACCCGTTTCCTTGAGCCGCTCGATGACGGGCTTGACGGCCTCGATCTCGCTCGCGCGGTAGGCATCGAACGCGGGGCGGTCGGGCGAATCTGCCGCGATGTCGCGGTCATCCTGCGTGCGATAGCCTAAAATACCCTGATAGCCCGTCAGTGAGAAGATGGCCTTCGCGCCGTTCAGCGAAAAGTCGGGGTGCTCGTAGACAAACTGGTCGAGAATGGGCGTCGCGTCGAGTTCCTTGGTCAAAAAGGTCTCATTTGTGTACGGATCGGTGCACTGCGCCCAGATCTCGCCGTCCTCGCCGACGACGAGCTTGCTCGTGAAGCCCTCGTCGAGCATATAGGGGTAGTAGTTCACGTCGTCAAAGCTGATGACGAGCGGCTTTTTGCCCTCTGGCAGCATCAGGGTGTTTCGCACCATGTGCGTGCCGGTCTCGTCCGTCACCTCGCTCCACACGTCTTCCATCGCGACTAAGATGTAGCCCTTGTCGTACACGGACTGCAAAATTTTGTTGTATTCGTCGACCGTCACCATCCAGTCGTCGAGGCCGTAGCGCTGGTCCTGACTGGCATTGCAGTCGTGGAAGGCCCACTGCGGATAGGCGATGATCGGGTGGAAAAAGAGATGCTCCACCACCTGATCCGGCCCCCAGGCCTGCGTGAGCTGGTCCTCGGACCAGTAGCTGCGCACGGCGTCGTAGGGGTCAGTTGTATCGTCAGTATTGTTGTCGGTGTCGCTGCCATTCTCGTCCGTGACGGTCTGATCGTCGCCGTCGGACGGCGTCGTCTTATCACCGCAGGCAGTCAGCAGCGACAGCACCATCAGCGCGCTGAGCAGCAGCGCAAAAAAGTGTTTCATGTCAAAATCTCCTCTCTCAAAACTGCGCGGTCATTATAGCAGACTTCACTTCTTTTGACTACGCTTTTCGAGCTTTTGTTCCCATTTGTAACTATTTACCACAAATAATTAAAGCGTCACAGCTTTTCGCATCCGCAGACGCGAAATGATTTCGAATCGTTTTTTGGCGCGACATGCGCGTGCCAAAAAACTCTTCTCGCTCCGCGCGTGTCGAAGCCGCCCTTTGGGCGGCAAGGCACGAAGCGGAGTGTAATTCTCAAAAAACAAGGGACACGGAAACCGTGTCCCTTGTTTTTTGAAGAATTAAAAGTCTGCGTTGCCCACGGTGCGGGGATGCAGCTCTACGTCGCGGATGTTGCCGATGCCCGTTAAATACATCACCATGCGCTCGAAGCCGAGGCCGAAGCCCGCGTGACGGCAGGAGCCGTAGCGGCGCAGGTCGCAGTACCACCAGTAGTCCTCGGGATTCATGCCGAGCTCGCGGATGCGCTTTTCGAGCAGCTCGATGCGCTCCTCGCGCTGGCTGCCGCCGATGATCTCGCCGATGCCCGGAACGAGGCAGTCCGCCGCGGCGACGGTCTTGCCGTCGTCGTTGAGGCGCATATAGAACGCCTTGATCTCCTGCGGATAGTCCGTGACGAACACGGGGCGCTTGAAGATCTGCTCGGTGAGGTAACGCTCATGCTCAGTCTGCAGGTCGATGCCCCACTCGACGGGGTAGTCGAACTTCTGGCCGCTCTCCTTTAAGAGCTTGACGGCCTCGGTATACGTCACACGGCCAAAGTCGGAACTCTCGACGTGCTGGAGACGCTCCAGCAAACCCTTGTCGACAAAGCTGTTGAAAAACGCGAGATCATCCGGGCAGCGCTCCATCACGCGGCGGATGATATGCTTGACCATCGCCTCCATGACCTCAAGGTCGCCGTCGAGGTCGCAGAACGCCATCTCCGGCTCGATCATCCAGAACTCGGCGGCGTGGCGCGCGGTGTTGGAATTCTCGGCGCGGAACGTGGGGCCGAAGGTGTAAACGTCGCCGAACGCCATAGCGAAGTTCTCGGCGTTGAGCTGGCCGGAGACGGTCAGGCTCGTCTTCTTGCCGAAAAAGTCCTTGCTGTAATCGACCTTGCCGTCGGGCGTTCTCGGCGGGTTCTCCAGATCCAGCGTCGTGACCTGGAACATCTCGCCCGCGCCCTCGCAGTCAGAGCCGGTGATGATGGGGGTGTTGACGTAGACGAAGCCGCGGCTCTGGAAGAACTCGTGCACGGCGTAGGCCGCCGCGCTTCTCACGCGGAACGCCGCGGAGAAGAGGTTCGTGCGCGGGCGCAGATGCTGAATGGTGCGCAGATATTCGACGCTGTGGCGCTTTTTCTGCAGGGGATAGTCGGGGGAGGACACGCCCTCGACCTCGATCTCTGTTGCCTTGACTTCGAGCGGCTGCTTGGCTTCGGGCGTCAGCACGACGGTGCCGCGCACGATGAGCGCGGCGCCCACGTTCTGCGCGGCGATCTCCTTATAATTAGAAAGAGAATTCGCATCCATCACGACCTGCAAATTGCGGAAGCACGAGCCGTCGTTCAGCTCGATGAATCCGAAGGTCTTCATATCGCGGATGGTCTTCGCCCAGCCGCATACGGTGACGCTTGCGCCGCCGTACTGCTCTTTGTCGGCGAAGAGCGCGGCAATTCTCACTCGTTCCATAATAATTTTCCTTCCTTTTGTGGGTTTTCACGGGATAATAGAGGTATTATATGCCACTTCCCGTGCAAATTCAAGCCCCGCTTTATATTGACTTTTGACAAGTTGTATGTTATGATACAATCTTACCTCAAAAGGTAAACGTGAAACTTTCACCTATTACTTTACAGGAGGATTTTTAACTATGAACAAGTATCTGGATATCGCCCCCGAGGTTGCCGAGGCCCTTGCCGCCGGTAAGCCCGTCGTGGCGCTCGAATCCACCATCATTTCCCACGGCATGCCCTATCCCCAGAACGTGGAGACCGCGCTCAAGGTCGAGAGCATCATCCGCGAATGCGGCGCGGTCCCCGCGACCATCGCCATCATCGGCGGCCGCTTGAAGGCCGGCCTTTCCAAGGAAGAGATCGACTACCTCGGCCGCACCGGCGCGGGCATCCCGAAGGCTTCCCGCCGCGACCTGCCCGTGCTCGTCGCGCAGGGCAAGGACGGCGCGTGCACCGTCACCACCACGATGATGATCGCCGACATGGCGGGCATCCGCGTGTTCGCCACCGGCGGCATCGGCGGCGTGCACCGCGGCGCGCAGGAGACGTTCGACATCTCCGCTGACCTTGAAGAGCTGGCCAACACCTCCGTCATGGTCGTGTGCGCGGGCGCGAAGTCCATCCTCGACCTCGGTCTGACGCTCGAATATCTCGAGACCCACGGCGTGACCGTCATCGGCTACGGCACGAGCGAGCTGCCTGCGTTCTACACGCGCAAGTCCGGCTTTGGCGTCGACTACGAGCTCGACACGCCCGAGCAGCTGGCCAAGGCGTTCCACGTCAAGCGCGAGCTGGGTCTGCGCGGCGGCTTACTCGTCACGAACCCGATTCCCGAAGAGTACTCCATGGACAAGGAGGTCATCGACAAGGCCATTGCCGAGGCCGTCGAGGACGCGAAGAAGGACGGCATCCACGGCAAGGCCACGACGCCTTATCTGCTCGCCAAGATCAAGGACCTCACCGGCGGCGACAGTCTGGATTCCAACATCCAGCTCGTGTTCAACAACGCGCGCCTCGGCGCGGCGGCGGCCGTGGAGCTCAGCAAGCTCGAAAAGTGAGATACTTTGTCATCTATCTCGCCGCGATCAATATTCTGACGTTCTGCGTCTACGGCGCAGACAAGCGCCGCGCCAAAATCCAGGGTGCGCGGCGCGTGCCCGAAAAGACCTTATTTGCACTCGCGCTGCTGCTCGGCAGCGCGGGTGCTCTTTTCGCAATGAGGGTCTTTCACCACAAGACGCGGCACTGGTACTTCAAGTTCGGCATCCCCGCGATCTTACTTGCGCAGATCGCGGCGGGGGTGTTCGTGTATGTGCGGTTTTTCGCGGCGTAAAAAATTTTTGGGAAATTTTCGGGTTTTGTGAAACAAAACAGACGTTTCTTGCGTCTAATTAAGGAAGCAAAGGGAAACTGGGCGAAGAGGGAAGATAAAGAATTTATGAATTTTCCATTTTCCTGTTCCCTTATTTCCCGCGGCATGGTAAAATGCCATGTATGAGAAAGGCTCTGTGCGCGCGGAGCCGACAACAACAAACACGAAAGGATGAAGATCACATGAAAAAATTTCTCTCCTTGCTATTGGCTCTGACGTTGGTCCTGAGCCTCGTCGTCGTGCCTGCCAGGGCGGCGGACGGTGAGGAAAGCAGCGAGCCTGCCGTCACTGTCACCGGTCTGAGCATTGCTGCTGGCAATGTTGATCGAGGCGTTCAGAAAACGTTCTCGCTCGCAGGGACGCCGACTGTCACCGACAATGAGGTTCCCGCAAAAAGCGCACGAATCACTTCCTGCGCTTGGACTGTTCCGAACTTTACCGGTAATCCCGGTACATCCCCTCAGACAGCTACCTTGACCGCGTTTACGCCTACCACCGGCAGTAATACCGTCAAGGTTTCCTGCGTTGTTACGATTGAGTATGTTATGGCTGCTGCCGGGGGTGGCGGCGAAGATACGATCAAGACCGTGTCCACAGTCGTTAACAGTGCTCCTTTCACCATCGCTGACAAGCTCCTCCCGAGCGACATCACCACCGTCACCTTCAACAACAGAACCTATTCTGTGACGAACGGCGCGGTCAACATCTCCCTTCTTGAGGGCGAGACGATCGATAATGCCAACAACAAGTGGTCTGCTGCCGCAACCGGCTATGTGATCGATAATGAGACGAACAAGCCCACTTACGCGGGCGGAAAGCTGACCGTGCACGTCAAGGATTCCGCGCTGATGGCTGATGTGGGGGTCACCCCCGTCACCCCCACCGTGATCGCAAAGGCAAGCCTTACCGAGGTCATCTCCGGCGGCAAGACCACGCTCACCGCTTCCTCCACCGGTCTCAGCAACGCTGCCACCTATGCGTGGTTCTACAAGATCGGCGAGGCTGCCGAGGTTCCAATCGGCACGGGCAAGTCCCTCGTCTGGACGGTTCCCGCAAACGTTGCGACCGCGACCGACTACTCTGTTTACTGCAAGGCAAGCGAGGGCACGAAGCTCGCTAAGAAAAGTAACACCATCACGGTCAAGAGCCTTCCCGATACCTATACCTTCACTGTCGTCCCCGCAAGCGTTACGCTGACGCAGATCGGTCAGACCGCGACTTTGGCGGCGACCTTTGTGAATACCTCCGCTTCTCCCGCTGCCCCGGTCATTCCGACCTACTCCTTTGTTTCCGCCAACACCAACATCGCAACTGTGGCGAATCCAGAGACCGCCGCGCCGACGGTAACGCTCAGAGCAAGCGGCTCTACCACTGTCACCGCAAAGGCGACCTATAAGGGCAAGGATTATGTGCAGTCCATCCCCGTTACCGGCGCCCTGATCGAGGCGACCCTCAGTGCTGTTCAGAACGGCACTTCTGTGAACTACAGCTACAGTGATCTTGTTAACGCCGCGCAGGCCGCCATCAACAAGACCTACAGCACCGCCTACACCTACGAGACCGTCTATTCCCTCAGCGGCGTCACTCAGGTCGCCTCTACCGCTGCCTACGGTGTCGGCACGAGCAATGCTTCGTACAACTATCCCGTCGGCGGCTCCGGCTATCTTTACTTCAAGGCAAACCTCAGCGGCATCGGCACTGCAAAGTTCACCGCTACTGTGACCACCCGCATTGCCAATACCGCCGTTCCCAAGACCTACAGCGTTACGTTTAACGTTCCCGTAACGCCCAGCACGACCACCTATGCCGACCAGTATCCCGAGCCGGTCGCGGCTTACGGCAACACCTATCGCTATTACGTTCAGGTCCCCTCCGGCGCAAGGTATTACTATGTTGCCGGTGTGAACACCGAGCCTGTCGACTGGAACAACGGCAGCACCCAGAAATACTATCCCACCACTGCCACCGCCAATCTCTATTCCCTGACCGACACCAACTTCATCAATGGCAAGTGCACGCTGTATGTCGTGACGCAGGGCACCGACAATAAGCTCTACTGCGGCACCATCAGCGTCTACCAGAAGAACTACAACATCAACTACAACGGCGTGGCCGGTGAGACCGTCCAGTTCGCGCAGAGCGACTTCAACGACTTCATGAACAAGGTCGCTGAGGCCCGCGGCGACGCCAGCAAGGCCAAGTCCTATCCCTATGTCACCTTCGATTATGTGTCCTTCTCCCTGCCCACCACCGCGCAGGGCACGCTGTACTATGGCGGCACCGCCATGTCCACCAGCAATTCCTCCGGCGCGTTCAACACCCGCACCAAGGTCACCAACCTCGATAGCGTGACGTTCGTCCCCAACGACAAGACCACCGCGAAGAGCATCACGCTGAACTTCACCCTGTACGCGACCCGCTATTCCAGCTCCTCCACGAGCCGCGGCACGACCGTGAGCTACTCCGGCAGCGTCGTCGTCAACCTCGTGCGCGAGGACATCAAGTACACCGTCTCTCAGGGCGACAGCGTCCGCTTCAACGAGAGCGACTTCCTCAGCTACCTGAGCTCCACCAAGGGCTACAGCAGCAACTACACCATCGACTACGTGACCTTTGACCAGAGCGCCGTCTCTGCCGTCAACGAGGGCTCGCTCTACACCTACTACAGCGGCTACAACTACGGCGGCTCCGTCAAGACGACTGACAAGTTCTACTACAGCGCCACCGCCAGCCAGAACGCGCTCAGCGACGTCGCGTTCCTCGCCAGCCGCTACGCCAAGACCGGCGAGACCGTCTACATCCCGTTCACCATCTACGCCCGCTACGGCACGACCGGCACCGGCACCCGCCAGCTCACCGGCACCGTGGCCATCAAGATCGGCCAGACGATGAACTTCATCGATGTCAAGACCACCGACTACTTCTACAACTCCGTCAAGTGGGCCGTCGGCAAGAACATCACCAACGGCACGTCCAGCACCACCTTCTCCCCGTACAAGTCCTGCACCCGCGCCGAGATCGTGACGTTCCTGTGGCGCGCCGCCGGCAGCCCGGAGCCGACCACCACCCGCAACCCGTTCCGTGATGTCAACGCCGTCACGCACTCGAGCTACTACAAGGCCATCCTGTGGGCCAGCCAGAAGGGCATCACCTCCGGCACCAGCACCACGGCGTTCTCCCCCGATCAGGTCTGCACCCGTGCCCAGATCGTGACCTTCCTGTACCGCTACGCGGGCCAGCCCAGCGGCTACTACTCCAACCCGTTCAAGGATGTGGGCGCCACGAGCGAGGCGAGCTACTACAACGCCATCCGCTGGGCCGTCGGTAAGGGTATCACCTCCGGCACCAGCGCCACGACGTTCTCCCCGTATGCTTCCTGCAACCGCGCCGAGGCCGTGACGTTCCTGTATCGTTACACCAACGGACTTTAATGCTTAAAACGAAAGCCCCGCTCAGCGGGGCTTTCGTTTTAGCTTTTTGCGCTCCGCGGCAGCGCACGCGCCGTAGGCGCGCACGTTTGCGGAGCGAGAAGTGTAAATCCTGACGCACATGTCGTCAGGATTTACGATTTGAATTTATTTCGCCGCGGAGCGGCGAAACTCTGCGAGGCTTTTGGGGGGCGGGCCCCCTTTGCCCCCTGTAAGGCGGCTGACGGGGGCGGGCGGCTTGCGTTTACTCTTTTCCATTCTGTAAACTTTTGTTCAAACGCCTTTACGGGGGTCGAAAAAGCGTGTAGAATGGCAGCATCAAGATTTTAGGAGTGTTTTTTGTGAACAAATTCCGCGATGCCCTTTACCGCTTTATGTATGGCCGCAACGGCGTAGATGCGCTGAACTGGGCGCTCGTGATCCTTGAGCTGGCCGTGAGCATTCTGAGCTCGATCATCCGCGTGCAGGGCGTGTCGCAGGCACTGTACTTTGTGTCGATGGTGCTGATGTTCATCGTGCTCATCCGCATTTTTTCGCGCAATCTCGCGCGCCGTCAGGCCGAAAACGCGAAGTTTCTGGCCTGGTGGACGCCGAAGGCGAACGCCATCCGCGGCGCGAAGGCACGCCGCGCCGACAAGGCGCACAAATACGTCCGCTGCTCCTGCGGCGCGTACTGCCGCGTGCCGAAAAACATCGGCAAGGTCGAGCTCACGTGCCCGAAGTGCGGCAAGAAAAGAGTCGTGAAAACGTGAAAGAAAAAATCCGTCCCGCGGGACGGATTTTTTTGTAAGAAAACCGGTTTTCCGCCGTCCTATAGACAGAAAGGGGGTGAGGGCGCTGACGAATTTTGAAGAGGTGTACGCCGTGTACTTCGACGATGTGTACCGGTATCTTCTCTCGCTGTCCGGGAGCGAGAGTACCGCCGAGGAGTTGACGAGCGAGACGTTTTTCCGTGCGATGGACGCCCTCGACCGCTTTCGGGGCGAGTGCAGCGTGCGCGTGTGGCTCTGCCAGATCGCGAAGAATCTCTATTATTCGCAGCTGCGGCGCGAGAAGCGGCTTGCCCCGCTCGAAGACAGCCGGATCGCCGAGGAGCGCCACGAGGAGGAGTTAGAAGATCACAGCGAGGCCGCGCGCATCCAGGAATTGCTGCACGCGCTCAGAGAGCCGTACAAGGAGGTCTTCATGTGGCGCGTGTACGGTGAGAAGAGCTTCCGCGACATCGGCGCGCTCTTCGGCAAGACGGAAAACTGGGCATGCGTGACGTATCACCGCGCCAAGCGCATGATCCGCGAGGGATTGGAGGACGACTGAAATGGACAAAACTTGCAGCATCGTGCAGGACCTTTTGCCGCTCTATGAGGAAGACATGCTGCGCGAGGAGACGAAGGAATTTGTGGACGGGCATTTAGCGCAGTGCGCGGCCTGCCGCGCCGAGCTCGACGCGCTGAAGGCGGACGTGACGCCCGCGCCCGTCAGCGCGCAGCCGCTGCGCGACTTGAAGCGGCAGCTTCGACGCAAGAAGCTGACCGCCGTGCTGCTGGCCGTCACGCTCGCGCTGACGCTGGCGACGGCGGGGTTTGCGTACCTCACCGCGCCGCAGTATTTGCCGTACAGCGAGACAGAGTGGGCGATCTCACGCTCGCCCAGCGCGCTCGCGGACGACGGCTCGGCAGCGGATGGGCTTTCTGATCTCAGCGGCGCGGAGAGCATCTCCGTCAGCCTGCTTGTGCCGGTCTCCGGCGCAGAGGTCACGAACACGCAGGACCCCAACAGCGGCAAAACCATCTACTTCATCACCGCATGGCGCACGCCGCTCGACACATGGCGCGGCGCATTCGACAAAACCGGGGGCGCCCCGAACACACACAGCGCAAATGATCGCACACAGCGCGAGGCGGACGCACTGCAAGGCGTGCTCGCCAAGGCGGAGTCCGCGCGCACGCTCTTCACGCTCGACGCCGCGAATTGCACGGCAGTCTGCTATTCTCAGAACAACGGGCAGGACGATGTGCTGCTCTGCGGCAGCATGAACGGCGGCATCATTTCGCTGCCGCGGCTGGCGCTCGGCTATTACGTTTTGCTATCGTTAGCACTCCTTATTACGCTGGGTATTGTATTTTTCGTCTGCCGCAGGAAGAAAACGGGCAAAGCGCTCGGCTATCTGACGCTGATTCCCGCGAGCTATCTTGCCGGTCATCTACTCGTCAAGGGTTTCACGACGACGAGCTACCAGATGCAGCGCGACTTCTCGCTCATTATCCTCGCCGCCGCGCTGATCTACGCCGCGGTCATGCTGGCGATCAACCTCTGGCGGCAGAAGCGGGAGAAGGTGTAAAAGAGGAAGAGACGCATTCGCGTCTCTTCCTCTTTTACAATCAAATTCGAATGCTCAAGGCCCTTTGAGCAAAGCCGTGATAGTCCGCAAATGCGCTTTTCAGGCCGTCGATTCCCTGCGTTTCCCATCGGCCTGCGAGATACAGCATACCGCACATACAGGCAAACTTTTCATAGTACGATCCGCAGACCGCCTCTTCAAGAAACTGCTTTTGCCTGTCTGGATCCGTCTCCGTAAGCGCGAGGCGCAATTTGGCACGGCTTGCTGCTGCGACCTCGGTAAGCTGCGGTGTATGCCAGTCCACACAGTCGATTTCTGTCGCCTGATAGGAGAGAAGATGGGCGAATCCCTCATGAAATGTGTAAGCATCCAATCTTGTCAAATAGTCTGTACTTTCCAATGCGGCATCTGCCGCCGGATAGCGGTGTCCAATCAAGAGATGCGTAATCTCATGCGTCAGCAGATTCCGAATGATGCTGTCGAGATGGTCGAGCTCCGCATAATTGCACCAACGGATGAGGTCAAAGATGAGATGTGCCTGCCCGTTGGGCGAGTGTGCCGCAACGGCGTCGTAAGGCTCGGGATAACCGACGATCAAATCAAGTGTCGGCTGTACCGCCTCCCAATCGGGGAAAAGCGCGTCCCAAATCGGGCGGTTGACGGGGACAAAGTGCGCAGCCGCTTCACAGATACGGCGTTCGAGCTTGCGCACAGTCTCTCGGAGAGCAAGATCCTCAGGCGGCGGAGTAAATGCATTCCTGCCAAGATCTGACGAAACCGAGGTGTGTTCAAAGAGCCATGAAGCACGAAAAGCGTCGACGCAGCTGCTCTCGATATATGCCTGTGCGATCGAACTGTCAATCAGCATTTTCAGTCCCTCTCTTTACGAAAAACCTCTTTTGCCGTAACAGACAAAAGAGGTTTTTCCTTGGCGCAGCGGGAGGGATTCGAACCCTCGTGAGGTTTCCCTCAAACTGATTTCGAGTTAGAGTCGCTATCCGGACTTTGAAGGAAAACGGCGGAAACTCACGGACAATGCGAGAGTTTGCAAACCCTTGAAAAATCAGCATTTTTCCGCCCTTGAAGGTTGAAAATCCCGAAAGCCCAGACAGAGCAAGGAGTTCGAAAGAAATCCGGTTTTGGGGAGAAAAAAGCCCGTTGGGGAGAAGATGGGGAGAACTCGGGGAGAAATCACAGTCCAATGCAGATGATACCTACCGATACCGAACATCAAAATCAAGGTGGTTATCCGCATGACTGAAAGCATGAAATATTACGAATCCATCCGTCGCAAATACCCTGAGACGGTCTCGAAGGATCAGTTCTACCAGATCGCCCATATCAGCAAAGCAACCGCTCTGCACCTTCTGCAAAACGGTTTAGTCCCGTGCAAAGATACGGGCAAGAAAACTCGCCGGTACACAATCCGCACCGACGATATAATCTTCTATTTGATTGACCGGGAGCTTCACCCGGAGGTCTACCGCGCACCGGATCGCTGGTATCAGGAACGGTCAGGTCATTACAATTCGCGTGTCACATATCGGAATGAGCTGACGAAGCTGTCCGAAGAGGAAAGAGCCAACTTCCGAAAATATATGGAAGACGAGTTTTGTCAGTACGGCGATCTGCTGACCGTCGTTGAAGTGGCTGAGGCAATCGGCTACTGCGATACTTCTCTTCATCGCTGGTGCAACGCCAAGAAGCTCAAATCGTTCAATATCTCCGGCAGGTTTCTCATACCGAAGATCAGCCTTGTAGACTTCCTCGTTTCTCAGTACAGCTTCGACATTACACGGAAAACTTGGAAGCACACACTGCTCATCAAAGGATTTCTTGATAGACTTGATACAACAGAATAATTCGTACAGCAAAGCCCCGTTATTGCACTGCGCATAGCAGAACAATGACGGGGCTTATTTTTTTGTCAAATTGGAGGTCAAGGCAATGAACACAAGAGATTCTGCCAAGGCATTTGACGCCTTGATGCAGGAAACGCCGTATTCCCATTTCGACAGCGGCGCGGATGGCATTCTCCCTGAGTGCCGAAGCTGCCGCTTTCACCGTCCTCACTGGAAATATCAATCCTGCGTGTTTGCAGAGTGTCCTTACTGCTGCAATCCCGTTTCTACCCTCAAAAATCAAAGTGGCACATCTGCTGCCGGAAAGGAAGTCAATCATGGATAACAAAATCGAAGTCTTCAAGAATGAACAGTTTGGAGAAATCCGAACAGCCCTGATCGAAAACGAGCCGTGGTTTGTGGCGGTAGACGTGTGCAGGGCCTTGGAGATCGGCAATTCCTCTCAAGCCATTTCACGGCTGGATGCAGATGAGAAGATGATTACCCTCATTTCAAATGAGGGTAATAAGCGAGGCAATCCCAACATGACGGTAGTGAACGAACCCGGACTTTACACGCTTATTCTGAGCAGCCGCAAGCCCGAAGCCAAAGCCTTCAAACGCTGGATCACGCATGATGTCATCCCCATGATCCGCAAGACCGGCGGCTACATGACGGACTCCCTTCTGGAACGCATTCAGAAGGAACCTGCGGTTATTGTAGAGTTTGCTCAGGCGTTGATTCTGGAAAAGAATCGTGTGAAGGCTCTTGAGTGTGAGCTGAACACGGCGAAGCCCAAAGCTGATTACTACGACGCCTTCATCAATCCGGATGACTGCACCAATATCCGAACGACGGCGAAGGAACTGAAAATCCCGGAGCGCAAGTTCGTCCAGTTCCTTCTCAAAGAAAAGTACCTGTTCCGCTCTCCTTCCGGGCAGCTTCTTCCCTACAACAAGGACAGCAATGCCGGACTGTTCATCGTCCGCGATTTTGTGACGTTCTGCTACACCGGTTCTCAGACCTACTTCACGCCGAAGGGCAAGGAGGTCGTCCGAATGAAGTTCCAGAAAAAGTGCGGCGAAGAGCTGCTTCCCAAGATAGCAAGGTGATTTTCGTGGCAGTCTATCGCGTAAACAAGAATCGTGGCTATACCGTCATGGCGAACTTCCACCTCCGAGACAAGAGCCTGTCACTCAAGGCAGTCGGGCTACTCTCAAAGATGCTTTCGTTTAATGATGGCTGGAAGTTCTCAACCAAGGGACTTTCTGCAATCTGCAAGGAAGGTCCGGATGCCATTCTCTCCGCGCTCCGTGAGCTTGAAAAGCACGGCTACCTTGTCCGGCACCGGCAGAGAGACGGTAAAGGCAGGATGAGCAGCACAATCTTTGAGATATACGAAGAGCCGCAGGAGTCCACGCCAGAACGGGAAATGCCACACACGGAAAATCCATGTGTGGAGAAGCCAGATGTGGATAATCCACGCGGGGATAAGTCCGCACAAATAAATACTGATCAAGTAATTACCCAAGAAAGAAATACTCTCTCAAAGAACTATCAATCCATCAATCTTGATGTGATGGACAGGATGGATGAGCGAAGCGAGTATGAAGAGATTATCAAAGAGAATCTTGATTACGACATTCTCTGTCAGGATCCGAAGTTCGATAAAGACCGCTTCCGGGAGATCATGGACATCATGCTGGATGCCGTCTGTTCCACTGCGCCGACCATCCGCATCAACGGTGAGGATATGCCGCAGCAAGTGGTCAAGTCCCGGTTTCTCAAACTCAACAGCAGCCACATTGAGTATGTTCTGGAAGCAATGAACAAGAACCCGTCAGACATCCGCAATATCCGGGCATACCTTTTAACCGCTCTGTATAACGCCTCTCTGACGATAGACAATTACTACTCTGCGCTTGTCAACCATGATTTCTACGGACAGGACAGATTGGCAGGGTCAAAGAAGTCCAAGACCTACGATTATAGCCTTTGTGAAGAAACTCTTTAATGGCGTCAATTTGAGCAATGCTCGGAAAGGAGGACAGTGTAAATGAAAATCATCTATCGCCGGATTGTGCCGCCTTAGCTTCGGCAGCAGTCCCCATAATCATTCCAACGAAAGGAGGTAAACGCCGCAATGCAGGATGAAGTCAACACCAAAGTTGTTGCAATCATGATCAAGGGCGGCAAAATCTCAGCCGAGGTGCTGAAAAAGGCGCTGGACAAGTTCGTGCAGGAGATTGAGAAGGCGCAGAAGCAGATGCAGCAGCCCAAAACCTATCGCGGCAAGCAGTCCATCAAGCATCTGATGAGCCAGAACGCCGCTATCTCCAACATCGAAGTGACGGATGGCAACATCAAGTCCTTTGAGCGGACTGCCAGCAAATACGGTCTGGACTTTGCGCTCAAGAAAGACGTTTCCGTTGAGCCGCCCAGCTATCTTGTCTTCTTCAAGGGGCGGGACGTCGATGTGATGACCGCCGCCTTCAAGGAGTTCTCCGCAAAAACCGTCATGCAGAAGGAACAGCCGTCCATCCGGCACAAGCTGGATCAGGAGAAAGCTCAGAGCAAGGCGCAGCACAAGGAGAAGGTCAAGGTCAAAACCAAGGATCGGGGTGTGGAGCTGTGAACAAACCCGATGTGAAGAAGCTCGTTCTTCTGAACCTTCCGTATGTCTTCGCCTTCTACTTTGCAGATAAGATCGCCGCCGTGTTCCGTCTCGCACCCGGCACAGAGTTCATCGACAAGCTGACAAACGGTTTTGCCGTGTTCGGCACAGCCTTTGCAAATCCGCTGCCCAGCTTTCATCCCGTCGATCTGCTTATCGGGCTGATTGCCGGTGCGCTGCTCAAGCTGGCGGTCTACGTCAAGGGCAAGAATCGCAAGAAGTTACGGCAGGGCGAAGAATACGGATCTGCCCGCTGGGGCAAGCCGGAGGACATCAAGCCGTACATGGACCCGGAGTTCTCCAACAACGTCATCTTGACGCAGACGGAGTTCTTGACCATGAACAGCCGTCCAAAGCAGCCAAAATACGCCCGCAACAAGAACATCCTCGTCATCGGCGGTTCCGGCTCAGGCAAGACGCGCTTTTTCGTCAAACCTAACCTGATGCAGATGCACAGTAGCTACGTTGTGACTGACCCGAAGGGTACGGTGCTGGTGGAGTGCGGCAAAATGCTTGAAAAGGGCGGCTACGTCATCAAGTCGCTGAACACCATCAATTTCCGGAAATCCATGCACTACAACCCGTTCAGCTACATCCGCAGCGAGAAGGACATCCTCAAGCTGGTCAATACGATCATCGTCAACACGAAGGGAGACGGCGATAAGTCCGGCGAAGATTTCTGGGTCAAGGCGGAAAAGCTCTACTACACAGCTCTCATCGGCTACATCTGGTATGAGGCACCCGATCACGAGAAAAACTTTACTACCCTGCTCGAAATGATCAATGCCTCGGAAGCCAGAGAGGACGATGAGACATTCAAGAACCCCGTGGATGTCATGTTCGATGAGCTGGAAGCCCGCGACCCTGACCACTTTGCGGTCAAGCAATACCGCAAATACAAGCTGGCGGCGGGTGTTGTATGCTCTAAAAGACTTCTTAATCAAGCGGTTGGGAAGTCT
>ENA-OZVY01000294-OZVY01000294.1-human-gut-metagenome-genome-assembly--contig:-NODE-294-length-21530-cov-7.618254_pt1 | contig 21530 bp, 18 predicted proteins | sample MGYA00243453_ERZ654061 | MGnify/ENA primary metagenome ERZ654061 (study PRJEB26926, sample SAMN06165135) | human gut metagenome | biome: ENVO:00009003; feature: ENVO:2100002; material: ENVO:00002003... | reverse complement strand
TAGTTAAAATAACCGTTCAGTTTCCAGGCTGGAGCGGTTATTTTTTGTGGTCTTACTGCCATTGGAACCAATCGCATATCCAAGACCAAATGAGGTTAAACAGAGACTGAGCACTGCACTCAAAAAAACCGGCAGCCAACGGCTGCCGGTTTTCGATGAAAGAAAGGTTAAATTATGATGAAAAATAAGAGTCTAACATTCCGGTTCGATAAGTCCATATGTATTTCCTTTTCTCTTGTAGACTACATTTACTTCGTCATTCTCTGCATTTCTGAATACGAAGAAATCGTGTCCTGAGAGCTCCATCTGGATGCATGCATCCTCAGGATACATAGGTTTCATACCAAATCTCTTGGTACGGACAATCTTGATTTCCTCGTCCTCTGCATCGTCTGCCTCCACGAAATCATCCTGGAATATCGCCGGTGCATACTTCTTTGCGGAAATCTTGGTTCTGTATTTGCGAAGCTGTCTCTCGATTACTTCCTCTACTAGGTCAATTGATACGTACATATCACTGCTGACCTGCTCTGAACGGATAACATGTCCCTTTGCCGGGATAGTAACCTCAATTTTCTGTCTATCCTTTTCTACGCTGAGTGTAACGTATACGTCTGTGTCCGGTTTAAAAAACTTCTCAAGCTTTGACAGCTTCTCCTCTACTGCCTGCTTAAGCCCCTCTGTTAATTCGATGTTTCTTCCTGAAATTGTTATTCTCATGATGTCCAACCCCTTTATCGTTTATTTGATACGTTGTCTGTATCATGTAAATATTATACCATAAATTTCTTTTTCATCAATCATTTTTATGCATTTTATATAAAAAATCAAGAGTTTATTTATGATTCGACGCGAAATCACTTGATTTCGCTATAATTAGGGATTTCATCAAGATAAAAAACATCAAGTCAGATGATTTTTTATACACTACCCAAGCGCCTCAAGCTGAGAGGAAAGCTCCTCCCACGCCTCCATATCTATAAGGATTTCTTCCTCGAGAGCGTCTATTTCGTTCTGGATTTCCGTGAGCTTTGAGTAGCTTGACTGATACTCCGGCTTCATGAGCTCGGCCTTGAGCTCATCGAGCTTTGCTTCCTTGACCGCCAGATCCTCCTCAGCCTTTTTGACCTTTTTCTGTATCTTTGAGCGCTCCTTGCCCGGGTTGTAATATGCCTTGCCGGTTGATGAGACAGCCATGCCGCCTGTCGCGTTATTTGCATTGGTGCTTTCGCCCACATTACCTGCTGCAGCATTTTGTGACGTGCTCCGGTTTGCATCACTGCCTGTCTGACTGCTGCCGTTCTGGCTTATCGCGCCGCCAAATATCGCATTGCCTCTGTATACATTTTTGCTCTCCTCTGCCTCACGGTCGAGCTTTTCCTGATACTGCTCATAGCCAAACTGATAGAGATTGGTCGTGCCATCCTCGAACACAAGCAGCTGTGTGGCTACCTTTTTCACAAAATATCTGTCGTGTGATACAAAAATCAGTGTGCCCTTGTAGTCCTTAAGCATGCTCTCCAGCGTTTCCTTGCCTACGATATCCATATGGTTAGTTGGCTCATCGAGCACGAGCACGTTCGGTCTGGTCTTTAAAATCTTGCAAAGCGCCAGTCTGACCTTTTCTCCTCCGGAGAGCATATTTACGTTCTTGAACACGTCATCCCCTGAAAAAAGGAAGGCTCCGAGTGCATTTCTGGCCTCGGTTTCCGTGAGATTCGGATACTCATCCCAGAAATCATCGAGCACAGTCTTGTTGCTTGTATACATGGCCATCTGCTGGTCGAAATATCCTATCTGCACGTTGGTTCCGAAGCGGTACTCGCCTGAAAGTGCAGGGATCTTACCCACGATAGTCTTTAAAAATGTCGATTTTCCAAGTCCGTTTCCGCCGAGTATGCCAAGCTTTTCGCCTCTTTTCAAATCAAGCGACACTACGGAGAGCGGATGATCATAGCCGATTGCAAGCTCTGATGTATAAAGCACATCGTTTCCTGTCTCCTTTTCGGGCTGGAAATTGGCATGGAAGGTCTTGTTGTCGTACTTGTCCGGCGCCTCGATAATCACCATGCGGTCGATAGCCTTCTGCTTTGACTGCGCCATGGATGTCTTGGTCGGCTTGCCCTTGAAGCGCGTAACCATACGCTGCAAACGCTCTATCTCCTTCTGCTGGGCGATGTGATCCTTCATCTGCTTGTCGTAGTTTTCCTTTTTGCGGGCGATAAAATTGGTATAATTGCCCGGATAGCGCCTTGCTGTGCCGTACTCGATCTCGTATACCACATCTACCACATTGTCGAGAAACATACGGTCATGGGATACGACAACCACTGCCTTCGGGTACGACTTCAGATAGCCCTCAAGCCACTCAATCGTCGTGACATCGAGGTGGTTGGTCGGCTCGTCCAAAAGCAGTATGTCAGGCTTTGACAAAAGCAGCTTTATGAATGCTATCTTGGTCTGCTGACCTCCGGAAAAGTCACGGATTGGCTTTTTGCGCTCATCATCTGAGAAGCCGAACTTGCGGATCATGACCTCATATTCCTTCTCATAATAGTAGCCGCCATCATCCTTGAAGGCCTCCTCCATCGCGGTATATCTGGCTACCTTTTCATCGGAATAATCATGCTCGAGCTCTGCCGCCGCCCGCGCAAGCTCTGCCTTTCGCTCGTCCATTTTCACGAAGCATTTGCGCACCTCCTGCTCGAGTGTCACATCAGGATCATCAAACGCAATCTGCTTCAGATACCCTATCTCCGGGTTTCCTGCCTTTGCAATAAAGGCGCTCTCATCGCTGTCGAGCTTTTCCATCTCAACCTCGCCTGAAATGAGCTTTAAAAGTGTTGTCTTGCCACAGCCGTTTCTGCCGACTATCGCTATCTTTTCTGTGTTTCTGATTTCAAAATCTATACTATGCAAAATGACGTCGTCGCCAAATGCGACAGCGCCATTACTTATCTGGTAGAGCATATACTATCCTTTCATGCTTATGCCTGCTGCTTAATTATTAGCCATAATGTAGTTGACAAACTGTGTTGCAGTACGTCCCGAAATGCCACCGTGGCTGAGCTCCCACTTGTTTGCCTCCCTGCACAGCTCCTCGTCTGAAAGTGTGCAGCCGCTCTTTCTCGCAAGCTCTGTTACGATGTTGAAGAACTCCTTCTGCGATGGCTTTGAGTAGCTGATTGTCACACCAAAACGGTTTACAAGTGACAGCTTCTCCTCAACTGTATCTGAGTGGTGCTTGTCATTGCTGTTGTCCTGGTCATTACGGTCATTCCATGTCTCCTTTATCAGGTGACGGCGGTTAGAGGTTGCATAAATCAGTATGTTGTCAGGCTTTGTCTCCACACCGCCCTCGATAACTGCCTTTAGGAACTTGTACTCAATCTCATGCTCCTCGAATGAGAGGTCGTCCATATATATGATAAATCTGTAGTTTCTGTTTTTGATTGCTGCGATAATCTTTGACAGATATTTAAACTGATGCTTGTATATCTCAATCATGCGCAGTCCGTCATCATAATACTGATTGACAATGGCCTTGATACTTGTTGATTTTCCGGTTCCGCTGTCTCCGAAAAGCAGCACATTGTTGGCCTTTTTGCCCTGCACAAACGCTTCTGTATTGTCTGTGAGCTTTTTCTTCTGGATTTCATAACCGATCAGGTCATCGAGCATGACCGCATCCATATTGTTGATTGGCATGAAAGAAAAGCCCCCGTCCAAATGCTCCTCAATCCTGAATGCCTTGTTAAGACCAAACATGCCGACTCCGTATGCCTTGTAAAAGCCTGTTACCACATCAAAGAACTCCTGCTCATCCTTAGCTGCCTCAAGCTTCTTGCTCAGCGCCCTTACTTTCTCGCTGACATTGTGATTGTACATAAGGTCCTTTTTCACAATGGCCTTATAATTGCTGATCTGTGTGAAGCAGTCTATTCCGAGTGCTGACTCGATTGGCTTGAAATCATAATCGAAAAGCTTCTTAAAAATCCTGAAATCGTTTGCCACAAGCCCATTTACGCTGCCATCGCTGGCTCCGACCTTCTCACAGGTGATGGAAAACGGATTCTCACTCATCATAAGGAAGAAAGTGAGATAGTTGTGCCACAGGTTGTCATCAAAGCCATAGTCTGTCGCTACCTTTAGGATTCTCTTGACCTGTGTATTGATGTCGCGCACAAGCTCTGTCTTGTTGTACTCGCCCACCTCAAACTGCTCAAAGAGCTGGCCCAATTTATAAAGTATCTCGTCCTGAGATAAATCTCCGTACATAAGTAATTTTGATATTTCCTGATACATGGCTGTTCCTCCTGGTTTTGCCTTGTTTTCACTGCTAACATATGATTATAAACACTGCGCCACGATTTTGCAAGAGCTTGTGTGCTTACGTCCCGCCCTGCATGCAAAAAGGCGGAGCTAAAACTCCACCTTTATTGTTGTGCCACGTCCCACCTCGCTGTCGAGCGTCAGCCCTGCATCATGCAGCTCCACTATATGCTTTACTATCGCAAGCCCAAGGCCTGTGCCGCCGGTCTCCTTCGAGCGGCTCTTGTCCACTCTGTAGAAGCGCTCAAAGACGCGCTCCTGCTGGTCCTTTGGGATGCCTATGCCGTTGTCCTCGACCGTGAGAACTGTCTTGCCACCGAGCTTATGTACCGTCACATTTACGGTGCCGCCCTCATTGTTGTAGCGGATAGCATTCTGGCAGAGATTCTCAACGAGCTCCGTGAGAAGCTGCCTGTTGCCTCGTACCATACAGTCAGTGCCGTCAAAATTGAGTGCTACTTTTCTCTGCTCGGCATTCACCTGTAGATTTTCCATGCAGTCCTTGACCAGACCGTACAGATCAAGCTGTTCAAAGCCCTGCTGCGCCTCGCTGGAATCAAGCTCAGAGAGCTTTATGATATCATTGATCAATGAAAGCAGGCGCTGTGCATTTCTTCTGATTTCAGTGGCAAAATGAATCTGCTGCTCCTTTTCGACCATGCCGTTTTCTATGAGCTCTGCGTAGCCGGAGATGGCTGTGAGCGGAGTCTTTAGCTCGTGTGACACATTGGCTGTGAAGTCCTGTCTGCTCTTTGCCGCGGCAAGCACGCCCTCATGCTGTATCCTTATCGCATTCATGAACGGTACGAGCTCCTTGTACTCTGTCTTTTTCTGGATGACAGAGGCCTGCTCCAGGTTGCCTGCGAGTGTCTCGATTGGCTTCATGAGCTTTCTGGTCAGGCTCTTTGCGAGAACCACACATATTCCTACTATGATAACCGTCACTATAAGCATGGCAGGTATACTGCTTGCAAACATGTTCCAGATACTTCTTGCTGCAATAGAAACACGCAGTACCGTTCCATCATTGAGCTTTATGGCATGATAAAAGGTATTGCTGTTCATGGTGGCTGATGTTCTCACGCTGTCTCCCGTACCTTTATCAAATGCTGATTCAACTTCCGGTCTATCGCCATGATTTTCAAGTTTTTTCACATCATTTTGATTGTCATACAGCACTGTGCCGTCCTTGTCAATCCAGGTGACACGAATACCCTCCACGTCAATCTGCGGGATTTCATTTATATCCTGTTTTAGTATTCCTGTGCTTTCTATTGTCTCTGCCATGACCTGCAGATCTTCCTTTACCTGCTTCTGAAAGAGGTAATAGTTGATTACTGTCATGGAAACCATAGTGGCAATTGCTACAAAAAGTGCTGTTGCTACCAGATAATAGTTAATCTTCTTTTTCATGCTGTACGCTCCGCTTATGTATATTAGAAATCATCATAACAGCTATTATTCTATAACATAGCCCACATTTCTGACTGTCTTTATCCTGCTGCCATAGTCACCCAGCTTGTGGCGGAGTGTCTTTATGTGCATGTCCACTGTACGTGTCTCGCCCTCAAAGTCAGTATCCCAGACGCTTCTCATGATGACCTCCCTGGTCATGACTATGCCCTGACTGCCCATCAGAAGCCTTAAAAGCTCGTACTCCTTGTATGTAAGGTCAACCGGCTCATTGTTCACTGTAACCACATGGCGCTCATGGTCAATCACCAGATCATCCAGCTTTAAAAGCTTCGGCTCCTCCTTCGCTGTTCTCCTGAGCAGTGCCTTTACTCTTGTGATAAGCTCCATGATTGAGAAAGGCTTTTTGATGTAATCATCTGCGCCTCCGTCAAGCCCTTTTATCATATCCATCTCTGTGGTCTTGGCTGTGACCATTATAATAGGAATATCCTGGGTGGCCGGACGTTTTCTGAGCTTTCTCACGATATCGTAGCCGCTCTCATCCGGAAGCATCACATCAAGCAGTATGAGGTCCGGTACTAGCTCATCCAGCTTCTTGTAAAATTCCTTTGCGTTTTCAAATGCACTGACGATGTAATTACTGTTTTTTAAAGCAATAGTCTCTATCTCACGTATGCTCTCATCGTCCTCTACAATATAAATAAGTGCCATAGCTTTCTCCATTTCAAAAAATCTTATGTAAAATTTTTACCTGCTTTTTACTTTCGATTATACATTACTAATGTAAAACAGACGATGGTTTTATGTAAAATTTATGTAAAATCCATCGTCTGTATAAATTTCATGATTAAAGGGTAAAAAGGTATCATCGATGCATGCTTGCATGCAATTCGATGTATACCTTTCATTTGTGTATGATAATTAAATCATGATTTGCGAACCTTGTCATCAAGCGCAAACTCAACCCACTCAGCAATATTTGTCGCATGGTCTCCGATACGCTCGAAGTATTTTGCAACCATGAGAAGATCCTCTGCCTGCTCACCATCCTCCGGATGCTCCCTGATGAAATCAATAAGCTCAGCCTTTACCTTATCAAAAAGCTCATCAACCACATCATCCTGCTTCATCACTACGTGAGCCTTGTCATTGTTCTTCTCGACATATGCCTCGATTGCCCTGATAAGCATAAGCATTGTCTCTGAAGCCATGCTTTTGACATGCTCTATATTGACCCTGTATGGCTTGTCACTGCTCATCAAAATGGTCATCTCGCTGATATCGGCTGCGTGGTCTCCTATACGCTCCATATCAGTAACCATCTTCATCGCTGCAGAAATTGTTCTAAGGTCTCTTGCTACAGGCTGCTGCTGCATGAGCAGATTAAAGCACAGGCTCTCTATCTTTTTCTGCTCTCTGTCTATCTCTGAATCGCCCTCCATGATGGCTTTGGCACTATCGGCATCCTGATGTATAAATGCCTCGATCGCTTTCTGGATTGACTCCTCAATCATGCTTCCCATGTGCATCATTTCTTCATTCAGCTTCTTAAGCTGCTCATCGAATTTCGATCTCATTAACCAAACCTCCCTGTGATGTAATCCTCTGTTCTCTTGTCCTGTGGATATGAGAAAATTGTCTTTGTGTCACCAAACTCAACCATATCTCCCACAAGGAAGAAGGCTGTATCGTCTGACACACGCACTGCCTGCTGCATGTTATGTGTTACAACTACAACTGTGTACTTTTTCTTTAAATCCTCCATGAGCTCCTCTATCTTTGAAGTAGAGATAGGGTCGAGCGCTGATGTTGGCTCATCCATCAAAAGCACCTCCGGCTGTACGGCAAGCGCTCTCGCAATACACAGTCTCTGCTGCTGTCCACCCGAAAGTCCCATAGCAGATTTCTTTAATCTATCTTTAACTTCATTGAATATCGCAGCACCCTGAAGACTTTCCTCAACTATCTGGTCGAGTATCTTTTTATCCTTGATGCCATGCACTCTCGGGCCATATGCGATATTGTCATATATGCTCATCGGGAACGGATTCGGCTGCTGGAAAACCATGCCGACCTTTTTGCGAAGTACGGTTGTATCGACTGATGGTGCATATATATTCTCACCATCTATCTCTATGCTTCCCTCGATTCTGACGTTGTCAACCAGATCATTCATTCTGTTGATACACTTTAAAAATGTAGACTTACCACATCCTGACGGTCCGATAAGCGCTGTCACGCTGTTTTCTTTTATGTCCATATTGACACCATGCAGTGCATGATTCTGGCCATAATACAGATTCAGGTCGCGAACCTGAATTTTGATTTTTTTCTCCATTTGTATCTCCTGCAACATGTAATAAATTTCTTGTCTTCGAGAATACATTATATGGATGCTTTGTAAAATGCTCTATCAGATGTATGTAAAATCTATGTCAAATTTTTACACACATAAATTATTCGCACTGTTTGTATTTATTATTTGTATACACTATTTATATGCTTTATAGTCGGCTTTATTAAAGTACTGTCTGGTTAAAGTATTGTATCTTTAATAATTAAAAGCTCATCCACTATCCTGTCTGCATCAATATTTGAGTAATTGATAATAAACTGATGCCTGTCTTCCTTTGGCTTACTCAGATTGAAATGGGTAATCGCCTGAAGCTTTATACCTTTTTTCAATAGCAGCTCTTCAACTGTTTTGTCCGGAATGTTCGTGTCAAACTGTATGATAAAATGCAGTCCGGAGTCATTTTCTATTACCCTGCATTCCTTTTCGGGGAAGCAGTCTTTTATGGACGAAAGCACGCTCTGGCGCTTTCTGCCGTAATGCAGCCTCATCCTGTTTATGTGCTTTTCAAAATAGCCCTCGCTGATAAAACGTGCCAGCGTGTACTGCTCGAAGGTGGATACCGTACATGAGTAAAATGAAAGCCTCCTGTAAAACTCATTTGCCAGATGCTCCGGCAGCACCATGTAGCTGATTCGGATGGTGGATGTGAGAGACTTTGAAAATGTATTTATATAGATGACCTTTTCGCATGCATCTATCGAGAGGATGGGCGGTATCGGGTGTCCGTTCATGCGAAACTCACTGTCGTAATCATCCTCTATGATGTATCTGTCACTGCTCTCGTTGGCCCATGCCAAAAGCTCATAGCGGCGGTTCACAGGCATCGTGATTCCTGTCGGGAAATGGTGTGTCGGGCTGATATGTGCTATCTGCGCGTTCGCTTTCTTTATAAGCTCCACGCTGATGCCCTGCTCATCCATCTGCACCGGCAGGCATTTTGCATTGTTGCACTCGTATATCTGGCTGATTTTCTTATAGCCCGGATCCTCCATGCAGTATACCTTGTCCGTACCCAAAAGCTTCACAAGCAGTCCATACAGATACTCTGTTCCCGCTCCGACTATTATCTGGTCCGGGTCCACATTCATACCGCGAAACGATGACAGATGGCTTGCTATCGCTTCCCGAAGCTCTCTCACTCCGCCACACGGCGACACCGACAAAAGCTCCTGCTCCCTAAGGGAAATCGTCTCTCGCATGAGCTTTGCCCATATGGAAAACGGAAAGTTACCCGAGTCTGTCCTGTTTGATGAGAAGTCAAATATACTTTCATCCTGCTCAGGCGGCAGCTTTATGCTAAGCTCCTTATGCACCGGTGCCTTGATTACCCTGATATCTGAAACATCGGCTATGAAATAGCCCTTCTTGGGCCTTGCAAACATATAGCCCTCGCCTATCAACTGGTCATATGCATTTTCAACCGTAATGGTACTAACCCCCAGATTCTTGGCGAGTGTACGTTTTGATGGCATTTTCTCCCCGGAGCTTAATTTTCCCTGTGATATATCGTTTTTGATGCACTCATAAAGGCATTTGTAGAGTGGTCCGTCTGTTTTTGTGAGGTCGTAGGTCAGCATTTGATTCACCGCTTTCTGGCATTTTTATTTTCCTTATTTTGAGTATTTTAATATTACCAGATGTGGCGTAATATTGCAACCATGATATATGGCTGGTGGGAGCAAATACATCCCGGCGGCGCAGGCGGCGAGTAAACATATTTGCTCACGCCTGACTACTTTCGTCATATAAATTGACATAAAAGCAATATAAAAAAAAGGAGATTTAATAAATGGAAAACAATAAGAATACTCAATACGAACTCAACAAAGGTCTTGCGCAGATGCTCAAGGGCGGTGTCATCATGGATGTCACGACTCCGGAGCAGGCCAGGATTGCCGAGGCTGCCGGTGCATGTGCTGTCATGGCTCTTGAGAGAATCCCTGCTGATATCAGAGCCGCAGGCGGTGTTTCGAGAATGAGCGATCCTAAGATGATTAAGGGCATTCAGGAGGCTGTCAGCATCCCCGTCATGGCAAAGTGCCGTATAGGTCACTTCGTGGAGGCTCAGGTGCTCGAGGCTATCGAGATTGACTACATTGATGAGTCTGAGGTGCTTTCACCTGCTGATGATGTGTACCATATCAACAAGAGAGATTTCAAGGTTCCTTTCGTGTGCGGTGCAAGAGATCTCGGTGAGGCACTCCGCCGTATCAACGAGGGAGCTTCCATGATCCGTACAAAGGGTGAGCCCGGTACAGGTGATATAGTGCAGGCTGTCAGACATATGAGAAAGATGAATTCTGAGATTGCAAAACTTACTTCCATGCGTGAAGATGAGCTTTTCGAGGCAGCTAAAAATCTTCAGGTGCCTTTCGAGCTGGTCAAGTTTGTTCACGATAACGGCAAGCTTCCGGTTGTAAACTTTGCGGCAGGCGGTGTGGCTACTCCGGCTGATGCGGCTCTTATGATGCAGCTCGGTGCTGAGGGTGTGTTCGTCGGTTCAGGTATCTTCAAATCAGGCGATCCTGCCAAGAGAGCTGCCGCTATCGTAAAAGCTGTGACAAACTTTACTGATGCAAAGCTCATCGCAGAGCTTTCTGAGGATCTCGGTGAGGCTATGGTCGGAATCAACGAGAGCGAGATTAAAATCATCATGGAAGAAAGAGGCAAATAAAATGAAATCAGGACTTAAGATTGGTGTTTTAGCTGTTCAGGGAGCGTTTATTGAGCACAAGCGCATGCTTGAATCTTTAGGCTGTGAATGTGTTGAGCTGCGCAAAAAATCAGATATCTGTGATATAGACGGACTCGTGCTGCCTGGAGGTGAGAGTACTGTGCAGGGCAAGCTGCTCCGTGAGCTTGATATGTTTGATGAGCTTAAAGAAAGAATCGCAAACGGACTTCCGGTGCTTGCAACCTGCGCCGGTCTTATCCTTTTAGCTTCACATATCAGCAACGATGACAACGTATATTTCGGCACTTTGCCTGTCACTGTTAAAAGAAATGCCTACGGCAGACAGCTTGGAAGCTTTGAGGCTACAGCAAGGTTTGACAATAGCTTTGAATTTACCATGACATTTATCAGGGCGCCTTACGTGGAAGCTATTGATGACTCCGCCAAAAATGATGTACATGTGCTCACCGAGTATGACGGCAAAATTGTCGGCGTGCAGTATAAGAACCAGATTGGGCTGGCTTTTCATCCGGAGCTTGATGATGATGCACGGATTCATAAGAGGTTTTTGGAGATGATATGATTATTCAGGAATGTTATTACAATTTGTACTAGCATTCCTTCTTGTTTTCTATTTATATTTTTATTGCCATATCATTTTTCATCATTTATAATTATATATCATGTGTTTCAACACTATTATCCGGAGGGGTTATGAAAATTTTAATTAGTAGGGAACAATTGGAACTTTTACTTGAAAAAAAGCGCGATTTTATAGGCAAAAAGATAACAATAGATACAATTATAGCAGGTATATCTTTCTTAATATCAGTATGGACAGCAAACTATGAAACCATATGGATCATCCCGGGAATTGTATTTAAAACTATATTTTGTGTTATCGGAATTGTTTACATGCTAAAAATAATATATGATATTATTGATTTCAAAAATAATAATTACACTCACACAGACTTATTAAAAGATATAGAAGGATTGGACATGATACAGCATAATCATTCACTAATTATAATCAAAAACAGTGCCCCAGGCATAAAAACCAAATATCTGACATATTATGATGAAAGATGGGACTGTAAGCTGTTTCCCAATTTAAAAACCGCAGATAAAGACAATGAAGCCTTTATCATCAGCAATTTATCAAATGATTTATGTATACCCCAAAAAGAAATTAAATGCAAATATATATCATCCAGAGTACAGGAAAAATATTCTGTAAGCCATAACGAAAACAGAGTGTATAACCATAGACTGTACGAAGTAGAATTTATCAATATACCTAAGATAATGAATGAAAATGACTTTTCTATTAAATCCCGACACTATTATTGGATGACAATTAGTGAAATGGAAAAAGACGATAATATAATGAAAAAGAATATGGAAGTAGTTGATTTTGTAAAAGAATGCGAAAAATAATTTTTTAAGCCGGGGCATCTGCCCCGGCTTTTATTGTTTCTTATGTCTTATAAGTTCAATATATAATATGATTAGACGGTCAATAGGTATCATAATATTGTTTTAAAAAGCCTAAAACTCCAAAGTCACCTTAAAAAGATCGCCATCCACAGTCAGCTCCAAAGTACCATTCATAAGCTTCATAAGGCTTTCTGCAATAGACAGTCCCAGTCCGCTACCCTCGGTATTTCGCGAGCTGTCACCACGGACAAAACGCTCCTTAAGCTCATCGCTTGAAATATTAAGCGGTGTAGCTGATACATTCTTGAAGGTTATGATGGCTCCGCTGTCCTTTGGAATGATGTCAATGTACACTCTCGTGCCAGGCTGGGCGTATTTGTTGATGTTGTTCATCAGATTATCAAACACTCTCCACAGATGTCGTCCATCTGCCTGAATCATGACAGGCGTAACGTCATTTTTGATAATTAAATCAAGATTATTTTTCTTGAATTTTTCTTCATATTCCCCAGCTACCTGTGATAACATAACAGCTGCATCCAGTTCCTCCAGCTCTACGTTTATGCTGCCCGTAGATGCCTTTGACGCTTCGAGTAAATCCTGAATTAATTTTTTCAGACGTGATGACTGTCTGTCGAGAACGTCAAGATATTCGCGTACCTTCTCGTTATCTATATCCTCCTTCTGCAACAGGTCCACATAATTGATAATGGAGGTGAGCGGTGTCTTGATATCATGCGACACATTTGTGATGAGCTCCGTCCTGAAGCGCTCGCTCTTCATTTTTTCAGAGACCGCGGCCTCTATTCCATTGCTCACATTATTCAAATCCTCACCATGCTTTCTGAAAAACAGCATGAGTCTTGACGTATCAACCGGCTGTGAAAAATCACCGTTTGCTATTGCCTTTGCAGCGCATCTTATCCTGTCATACTGCATGATGAATGTGATAAGCAGCGCAAGCTCTATAAGCTTTACAATGAAGCCAAAGCCTATAAGCTCAAGCAGACATAAAAGGCCGAATGCCAGCATACTGATCAGAAACAGCGGTACATTTCTTTCTATCCATGAAAAGCCGTATCTGATTGGAGCAAATACCATCCTGCATAGCTTTTTGACAGGCTTTAAGAAAAATCTAACAACATAGTAGCACAGTGTATGCTTCCAGAACTCATGTGCCCTGATTCTTACGTATGTTGTCAGGATTGCTTCAAGCGAAACCATGGTTGCCGCCAGACAAATGAGTGCCACCACCGGAAGCTGCTTTATAAGTAAAAAGCCCGCCGGAAATACCATAAAGTCTGCAAACATTGTCACTCCAAGCATCACCTCATACGGCAGCCTGTCATATAATCGTAATTTAATTTCTTCCGAATCCTCACGTTTTCCGGCAACTGTCAGCAGATACCCCGCTGTAATCACAAAACCAAGTATAAATATGACAAACAATACACTCAAATGAGCCTCTGTAAATTCCATGACGTCAAGTAAGCTGTCTGCCTGATTGAAGTAATCGCCCTTTTCCTGAAGCTGCTGCGGAAGCTTTGCATACACATAATAGTACTCAGGCTTATCTTCTGTTTGGGTGTATGGATAGTACACAAATCCGGTATCTGATATATTAAATGTATCCGGTAAAAGCTCATAGCTCTCATTCACCTGCTCCACAACTTTTATAATTTCGTAGCGGTCATAATAAATATCCTCATCATAATCGTAGTAAGAGCCGTCACTATCAAAGTACGAATCGCTGTCTTCACTCAGATTCATGCCACACTTTATATGATTTCCTTTTTCATCGTAGCACTTTACATTTTTCCACTCGGTGAAGCCTGTAATATCGAGCGGCTGGCCTGTAAACATCTCTTCGTAGGCAAAGTATTTATTTCCATTCTCATCCGTTTTCTCAACTACCTTATATAAACCAAGCGAGCTGTTATCGTTAGAGCCTGTCATCACCCTCACCTTTGGAATGACATAAGCGCTACCATCATTCAGGCACAGATAAAAGAGCCCATTTGTCTTTGAATACATGATTGAGCTGATTTTCTCACTGTTCATATCGCTTGAAGCAGCGTCTGACTCTTCATAGCTGCCACTCATTGCATCCCACACATTTGATAGCCTGTTCCGCGTTAAGTTCTTTGCCTTGTAGCTAAAAATAAAATCCGGATTTGATATTTTATCTACACTTGAATACACCTTTGCAGCATCAGATTTCACATCCACCTTGTCCTCTGATGTTTCATTACTCTTTACCACTGCGGCCTGCAGATTGGTATCGTCCATCATCTGCGAAAATGCATTGTCATCACCGGATTCATAATTGTACACCATCTGTCTGCTATAGGCTCCTGCAATATTCGCATGAATTTCATCCCTTAGCTGTGCTGTACTTTCATAATTGTTTGTATACACTGCAACTAACGTTGTTACAACAAGCCCTGCCGCCATGACCGAGCATACTATAAATGCCGCCAGCTTAAGCCACAGATTTCTTGATATTTTTTTCATATCATTCACCTTCCATTTTATAGTGCTTCACTTGACAAAGCTGTATCAAGCATGCACCTATTCAGCGTCAATTTTGTATCCGCGACCCCAGATGACCTTTAAGTACCTTGGCTCAGCCGGATTTATCTCAACCTTTTCTCTGAGATGACGGATATGTACCGCCACCGTGTTTTCTGTCCCATACGGCTCATCCTTCCAGACCTTTGCATATATCTGATTCGGCGAATACACCTCGCCCGGATGCTCCATGAGAAGCTTCAAAATATCGTACTCTGTACGTGTGAGATTTGCTGCCTCGCCATCAACTGTCACCGTCTTTGATTTGTCATCGAGCTCAATGCCGCCTATTACCAGCTTTCCTGCGCTTGTATTGCCTGCGCCAAGAAGCATGTATCTCCTGATCTGTGACTTCACCCTTGCCTGCAACTCTACCGGGTTAAACGGTTTCGTCACATAGTCGTCTGCTCCGACCGTGAGCCCGAGTACCTTGTCAGTGTCCTCACTTTTGGCAGTGAGCAGTATGACCGGCACATTAGAGATTTTTCTGATTTCCACCATCGCCTCTATGCCGTCCATGACAGGCATCATTATATCCATCAGGACAAGATGCACATCATTGTGTTTTACTATATCAAGCGCCTCCAGCCCGTTTCGCGCCGGGATTACCTCGTAGCCATCGCTGGTCAAATAAATGCTGATTGCCGATACAATGTCTTTTTCATCATCACATACTAATACTTTATACATAATTGCCTCCGGAAGTTTTATGTTGATCTTATTGTATCAATTGTAACATTAAAATCCAATTATGTAACACATTAAGATTTGTTTAAGAAATAATCTTTATGAAACTAAAAAGAAGCTCCGATTTACTGATATCAAATCGAAGCTTCTTTTCTTAGTTAGATTATTATATTTGTTATTTACTATATTCGTTAATTTATTATTATGATTAAAGGGGTAAAATACCTTTTGAGCCTCATATCATTATAATAGCCGGTTGATTTGTTTACTTCGCCTGGAATTTCTTTGCCAGCACCTTTGTCAGGATGTTGATTAAGAATACAATTACGAGAAGCACAACCGCAATTCCAAATGCCTGGTCAAATTTTCCTTCACTTGTCGCTGCAAGGTAGAGCTTGATGGTAAGTGTTCCACCTGACTGCATTATCTTTGAGAAATAACCGCTGGCAACCTTTGGAAGCATTCCCGCACTTCCTGCCGTAAAGAGAAGTGCTGCTGACTCACCTACTATTCGGCCGATTGCAAGGATAACACCTGTGATGATTCCCGGCATGGCTGATGGCAACAGGATGGTGCGGATGGTGTGCCATTTTCCGGCTCCAAGTCCGACTGCTCCGTGTCTGTAGCTGTCCGGTACAGTTTTAAGCGCCTCCTGTGTATTTCTTGTGATGAGAGGCAGAACCATGAGCGTCAGTGTCAGTGAACCTGTCAGGATACTGTAGCCAAAGCCTATTGTCTGTCCAAAGAACATCATTCCGAAGAGGCCAAAGATGATTGACGGTATTCCTGCAAGTGTCTCTGTGGCAAACTCTATTGTGGATACGAGCTTACCCGGCTTTGCATACTCATTCAAGTACACGGCTGCTCCCACTCCTACGGGAGTTGCTATGAGCATGGTGATAATTATGATGTAAAGTGTATTGAGCAGGTTGCCCGCTATTCCTACGGTGCCTCTTAATACAGATGTCTCGCTGGTCATAAACTGCCAGTTGACCTGGCCGATTCCCCTGACAAATACATATATGATGATTCCCGCAAGCAGCACTACCGATAATGCCGCACACAGATATATGAAAAAGTATACTACATCATCGCCTATTCTACGGCGTTTTCCATTTATACTAGTCATTTTCCACAGCTCCTTTCTTTTTGAGTTTCATAAGGGTGAGATTGATTATCATGATAAACACAAAAAGCACAAGACCTACTGAGAAAAGCACCTGTCTGTGAAGTCCGCTGGCGTATCCCATCTCGCTGACGAGCTGTGTGGTAAGGAAACGCACTGAGTTGAACGGAAGTGGAAAGCTTACCGTTCCACCGGCTACCATGTTGATAGCCATCGCTTCTCCAAGCGCACGACCTATTCCGAGCACAATTCCTGTCATGATTCCTGACTTTGCTGCAGGAACCGTCACTTTAAATATTGTCTGTATCTTTGTTGCTCCAAGAGCAAGGGATGCCGCTCTCATCTGCTGCGGTACTGCCTGTATTGATGATACGCTCATGTTGATTACCGTAGGAAGAATCATGATTGCAAGCACTATGATTGCTGCAAGCAGATTTGATCCGCCGGTAAACTGATGTGTTGCTGAGTTTGCAAAAACATGTTTCTCCAGCTTGTATAATACCGGATTAAGTATCATAAGTCCTAAAAGTCCATAGATTACTGATGGAATGGCTGCAAGCAGCTCTACTGCCGGCTGTACTACCGCTGAGAGCTTTTTGTTTGACACCTCAGTGAGAAATACTGCCGTAAGAAGAGCAATCGGTACTCCTATGAGTATAGATACCGCTGTTCCTATGATGGATGTGAGGATTATGTACAATATTCCGTAGCTTGGGTCTGCCGCTGTCGGCGCCCATTTTGTTCCGAATAAGAGGTTTAACACTCCGACCTTGAAAAATGCCGGTGCACCTTTAAGGAACATATAAATTGTTATTGATAATACTGCGAATATTGCCACAACCGCACATACCGTGAATATTATTTTGGCAACATTCTCTACTATGGATTTATGTTTCATTTGATACTCCTTGTTTCAAAAAGTTCCCCAGGAAACCTGCCATTTCCTGAGGAAACCCTGTATCTTGTCGATATGTATTAATACTGATGTCTAATATCGATGTCTGTATTTTGTATTTTTTTATGCTTATACTTACTAGTGATGTCTCGCATCGATGTCTGTATTTCGTATCATTAATATGCCCGATAATTTCTACTGAGGGAGGATAAGACCTACCTTCTTGATAACTGCCTGTCCCTCATCTGAGTTTACATAGTCAAACCAAGCTTTAACAATACCGTTCTGCTCGTCAATCTTGCCCTTTGTAGCCATTACGAATGGACGAGAAAGGAGATATTTGCCTGCTACAATGTTTTCCTCTGTTGCCTCTACTCCGTCAATTTTCATTGCTGTTACTGTATCATCAAGCACGTCAAGTGAAACATATCCGATTGCTCCCGGTGTTGAGCCTACCTTTGCAAGAACTGCTCCTGTTGAGTCAAGCTCCTGTGCATATTTGCACTGATCCTTTACATCAAGAAGCTCCTCGAAGGCTCCTCTTGTACCTGAAGCTGCCTCACGGCCGATTGCTACGATTGCCTCATCTTTTCCACCAAGGTCTTTCCAGTTTGAAATCTCACCTGTGTAGATTTTCTTTAAGTCATCTGATGTAAGCTCTGTTACTGAGTTGTCCTTGTCTGTGATTACTGCGATTCCGTCGATTGCTACGATGTTTTCCTCAACACCGTTTGCTTTCTCATCATCTGTAAGTGCTCTCGATGAATCTCCGATATCTACGCTTCCTGCTGTTACTGACTCGATTCCTGAACCAGAACCTGTATACTCAACTGTTACTGTTACTCCAGGGTTTTTCTCCATGAATGACTCCTTGAGTGCCTCACAAAGCTTCTCCATTGAAGTACTTCCTGCAAGTGAAAGTGAACCGCTTAAGTTCTCATTTGATGTACCTTCATCTGCGCTTGTATCTGCATTGTTGTCTGCTCCGTCCGAGCTTGAACCACATCCTGTAAATGCTGCTGTCATCATTGTTGCAGCAGTTGCTAAAACTAAAAGTTTTTTCATACGATTTTTCATTTTAATTTCCTCTTTCATTACTTTCTTGAATTTATTTCTTTGTTTGTTACAACTGATATAGTAATGGGGAAATGTAAAATGCAAAATCATTAGTGTGTAAAATGCATGTAAAAAAATATTTTTAATTTACAATACGATTGTAAATTTAATAGACCTGCCATCTTTACTTTCTGCAGTTATTTTTCCTTTGTGTGCCTTTACTATAGCATAGGCTGCTGATAAACCTATTCCAAAGCCTCCTGTTTTTGAGTTGTGTGAAGTATCAGTGCGGTAGAAGCGCTCAAATAGCATGTCCTGTCTGCCTTTTTTTATGTTTGCATTCTCGTCTACAGTGTTCCACACTGTAATTATTCGGGTTTTACCGGATGGTCTCATCGTCAGTTCTATTTCCGGTGCCGTATCTCCGGTGGTGGTAACACAATCGTTTTGTGTTTGGGTTGTTTTATTTAGATACGTTTTATTAAAATTTGTCTTATTAAGATTCTTTTTATTGATATTACCCTTTTCGCGGCTTACGCTGCTGCATCCTGAATACTTCATTGCATTATCAAGCAAAATTGATACAAGCTGTCTGATAGTCTTCTCATCTCCTGTATACAGTATTCCATCTATCACATCTATTGTGAGCTTTTTCCCTTTGGTCCGGGCTATCACTTTAAACGGTTCTGCGGTATCAAGTATTGCGTCAGATAATGAAAATTCCAGCATCTCAAGCTTTGTTGCTTCCTCATCCATTCTCGACAAAAATACAAGCTTTTCCGTGAGCGATGTCAAGCGTGCCACCTGTTTTCTGGTGCTATTTGTCCATTCATTCTCTCCCTCCATCATCTCAATGACCTCTGTATTTGCATCTATTATGGTAAGTGGAGTTTTTATTTCATGGCTGGCATCAGTTATGAACCGCTTCTGCTTTTCATAGCTTTCCGATACAGGCTTTAGTATTTTTCCCGAGAAGAAGTATATCATAACAAATACAACTGCAAGTCCGAACACACTGATTCCAACACTGGCTAATACATATGTTCTTATTGTTGAAAGCTCTCGCTGACAACTCAGAAAAATATACATTGTAGAGCCCCCCTCACCTACTGTCATGTATTTAAAACTTTCTGAGAATCCATTTTTGCCATCACCCTTTTTGCCTGATTTCCAAAGCTTTTTCGCGTATTGTGCTGCATTCTCTGACGAAACAGATGCTATTTTACTTGTGTCAATATTTTCCACATCGCCCTTGCTGTTTATTGTGACAGTGAAGTATCTGGTATCAAACTGACTCTCCGGCGAGATGCCATGGCGTTTTAGGTCATTCTCATTTATGTCGTTCTCATTTAAGTCAGCCTGATTCATATCCTCCGGTGGCTGTACATCTGTTCTGCCGGATGGTGGCTCTTTGAGCGTGGGAGTCCCTTTATTTATACTTTCATCTGCTGTATTGCCGAATGTGTTTGCGTTTTCTGTTCCGGTGTTTGTGCTTTCTGTGCCGGTGTTTGTGTTTTCATCATTTTTTTTATTGCTTCCCACTCCCATGTTCTTCTGCTCTAAAAGATCCGGGAATGTTCCTCCGTTTCCGGCAATCAGCTTAAGGCGCGCATCCAGTGCTTCATTCGTACTTATATAATTTGCGATGTTTATCGTGCCTACAATTGCAATAAGAACAATTGAAACTCATAACATTGCTATGGCTATAATTTTTCTTCGTAATTTTTTGAGCATTTTATCACCTGCACATTTTTTCTATTTCATGTTCTACATCCATTGGGTCCAATGGACTTTCCGCTGTTTCATATGTCAATATAAGATTTTTCCCCTGATAATATCCATTTTCGTTATATTTCAATATCTTTCGATAAGCTTTATTTCGATAATCAGGATTGTCTATCAAGCCAAGATGCTCCCACAGAATTATGTCGCCATTTTTCTTCTCAACCGTAAAGTCGGGATAATAAATAACATCTGAGATTTTAATCGCCTTCTCGTACTCAAACTTTATATTATTATCATACAAGGCTGTCGCAATAATTACTTCTGATTTTGACCGCACTATAATTCCCATTTTAGTATAAAACTTGAGAGCTTCGGGGTTAGGAACCTGTGACTTTTCATTTTCCTTCTCATCAACTGCTAAAAGTATACTGCTATAATGTTTTTGCATCAACATTTTCTGGGCATAATCGGTTTTATATTTTTCCCGGGTCTTCCTGTTTGTCTCGAGTAGTCTTAGTTCATTTATTGTGTCCTTCAGATAAAGCTCCAGATATTTTTTATTGACAAGATTTTTGATTTCTTTATCATTTTTCTTTGATAAATACTCTCTTCTGCCATTTTTCCAAACATACCATTTAACATTTCCGTCTTTTTGTGTAGGATAAATTGTTCCTTCCTCAGTGATTGTCTCCAGTCTTTCCTGAATCTCTAATATCTCACCTTCCAACCATTGGATTCTATTATCTATTGAACTTATTTTATTTTCCTCCTAACTCTTTGCATCATGTGATGCCATGTATGTGATTCTAACAGTAATTCAATTGTTTTTGTGGGGAATATGATAAATGAAAACTGTCATTTATCTTCAAAAGTGGAGATTATGGTCTCCATTTGTTTGATAGCACCATATGAATATAGAAACCGACTATAGTTTGGAGCTGTTTTATGATTTTAATGGATTTCAGCTACTTTTTCCTGCTCTTTTTCGGCTTTTTGGGCTGGTTTGGGGTGCTGTTTGTGGAATTTCTGCGGTTTCAGCTACTTTTTTCCTGATCTTTTTCGGATTTTTGGCTGGGTTTGGGGTGCTGTTTGGGGGATTTCAGCGGTTTCAGCTACTTTTTCCTGCTCTTTTCCGGATTTTTGGCGGGATTTTGGGTGCTGTTTTGCGAATTTTTGCGGTTTCAGCTCCACAAGGCCCGCTTGCTATGCTATCAACCTATGGCTATTGTACATTATGATAATTGAAAAATCC
>ENA-OZVY01000292-OZVY01000292.1-human-gut-metagenome-genome-assembly--contig:-NODE-292-length-21549-cov-5.828371_pt1 | contig 21549 bp, 16 predicted proteins | sample MGYA00243453_ERZ654061 | MGnify/ENA primary metagenome ERZ654061 (study PRJEB26926, sample SAMN06165135) | human gut metagenome | biome: ENVO:00009003; feature: ENVO:2100002; material: ENVO:00002003... | reverse complement strand
ACCTTGACGGGAGTCAGAACGCCGGTTTCGGGATCGATGGTCGCCTCGCCGGTGCTCGCGTCTGTGTCGATGCGGTAGGTCACTGTGCCCGTGCCGGAGCCGCCAGTGGTGGTCAATGTCAGTGTCTGACCGTAGACCACACTACCCGCACCGGTGATGGTCAACGGCTTCTGATCGTCCTTTTCTGTCAGAGTGACGTTCAGCGTGATGGTGAAATCCTCATAATTGTCACAGGACGCCTTGAGGGTGATGGTGATCTTGTCACCCGCCTTGCCGCCGGAGATGGCATAGGTCAGCAAGCTGCCGTCCGCTGCGAAGTCTTGCTTGGACAGGACGATGCTCGCCTCGCTGCTGAACGTCCAGTCCTGCCCGGCGAGCAGTCCGGCCCAGTCCGGCGTGTAGGTGTGATCCGAGGCGTCCGTGTACTTTTGCTCCAGCTCGACCGTTTTGAGGTTGCCGCCATCTGCCTTGTTCACCGTGACTTCAAGTTCAATGTTCTCCACTGTGTTGTAGTTTTTGGTGTCCTTCGGAGTGAACTTTGCCTGGAAGGTCTTGGCGGCAGTCGAAGCGCCGCCCACAGATTCGCTGCTATCCGTCCAACTCCAGCCGTCCGGCAGCGTCACATCCGCCAGCGTCTGACCGTATTTTGCCGTCAGCCCGGTGGGAACGGTGTAGGTCGGCGTTGCCTTCGCTACCACAAATTCGCAATACACAGCTTCAAATCCGTAGTAGTTATCCGTATCACCAATGCTGGCGTACATACGGTAGGTACCGGCGTTCAGCGCGGGCGGATTCTGAATATCCCACGTCTGAACGGAGCCGCTGTCCGCAGCGGCATAACGGTAGGTCACTTGAGCATTCAAATCGCCCGTCCGGTCCGTCAAGGTCGGTGTGCTGGGCGTTTTACCGTAAGTATAGCCCGCCATGCTGAGCTTGCCGTACTGTTGAGCCTTTTCGACAGTGATATTCGATCTTCCCGAAACCGTTAAATACTTCTCGGTGTCAGTCGGTTCGAAAATCCACTCGGCTGCATAGGTACCGTTCCCAACCACGGGTATATGCGTGCCGTCCACCCATTCAAAGGTTCCATCGACATCCACGTTGTTGACATTATCATGGAGCTTGCCGGAGAGAGCGATGGTATTCAGGGCGTCGCCGTAGGTGATGGCGTTCTTGCTCAGCGTCGGTGTGCCGGTGGGAGTGATCCTGTTCTTCGCAATGACGTTGACGGTCAGGGTGATGTCCTGATAGTTGCTCGTGGAGATTGTAACCGTAATCGTGCCGAATTGTCCTTCGTCCGTGCCGCTTCTGTTTGCTTCCAGTGTCAGCTCACCGGTCTTGCCGTTTACAAGGGTAATAAAGGAGCCAACGCCCAGATTGGTATCAACCTTCTTGTCATAGGTGATCGTGCCGTAGTCACAGGGAGCAGTCAGCTTCGGCAGCAGCGTTGAGAGGTCAAAGGAATAGGTCTTGTGCAGGCCATTGGTGATGGTCAGCGTACCGGACTGGATATTTGTAGGTGCGGCGGCCTTGGTGATGGTGAAGTCCTGGGTTTTCTCCTTGATGACGTAGTTGCCGCCTGCAATGTCCTTGATGGTCACCCGGCCGGTACCAGCGTTGGTGTTGTTGGAATACTCTACCGTGTATTCGTCTGTCGGAATGACCTCATTTCCGTCCTTGAGGGTCACGGCCGGCTCCAGCGCATCGCCGGTGTAGGTGCAGGGCTCGACTTCAATCGTGGGCGTCACGGTTTTTGGCGTGATCTTCCACTCGACCATGGCCGTGCCGGTGTAGTTGCCGGTACCTTCGATGGTCAGGAGAATGCTGTCATTGGCATTAGTGGCCTTGTCGCCGCTTTTGGTAATGTAGGTGATTCCTGTTTCATCCCAGTTCTCCAGCGTCACGCCGGTGATCTTCGGCGATTGCTCCGCCGCGTTGTACTCGAGGCTGGCAGCTTCCAGCGTGATGGCTGCGCCCTCGATGGACTTGGGGGCGACCTCGACAGTTGCGGTGTCGGTTACGGTTGTGTATTCCTCGGAATCCGGAGTGAACGTCCATTCGGCCTCATAGCGGTCATTTGCATCAGGCTTGATTGTGCCGTCTGTCCATGTGAACGTGCCGTTGACGGTTGCGCCGGTGTTGGGGTCTTTCATCTTGCCAGTGATGCTGCTGTCGCTCAGTGCCTGACCATAGGTAATCTTGCTTGCGGTGATTTTGCCGTCCATAACGGGCGTGAGCTTGTTCTTTGCGAAGATGTTGACGGTCAGAGTGATGTCCTGATAGTTGCTCGTGGAGATTGTAACCGTAATCGCGCCGAATTGTCCTTCGTCCGTGCCGCTTCTGTTTGCTTCCAGTGTCAGCTCACCGGTCTTGCCGTTTACAAGGGTAATAAAGGAGCCAACGCCCAGATTGGTATCAACCTTCTTGTCATAGGTGATCGTGCCGTAGTCACAGGGAGCAGTCAGCTTCGGCAGCAGCGTTGAGAGGTCAAAGGAATAGGTCTTGTGCAGGCCATTGGTGATGGTCAGCGTACCGGACTGGATATTTGTGGGTGCGGCCGCCTTGGTGATGGTGAACCGGTTCGCATCATCGGTCGCGAAAACGTCGCTGACCTCTGTGGTACCTTCCGACTCACCTTCAAACACATAGTTTTTGCTTGTGAGCGTCATGGTGAAGGAAAGCGCCTTTCCGTTTCCGACCTCCGGCGAGGGCAGATAGCTCCCGTCCTCCTGCTTACTGGTAAATTGGGCGTCAGAGAAGGTGAGCGCCGTATCGGGAAGTTTAATATTCGCGGCCTTCGCCGTTTTGCTGAAAAACGTCAGCTTGTCCGCAGTGAGCGTGACATCTGCACTGCCGTCGTAGGTCTTGGAGATTGACGAAACAGAGAGAAGGCTGATCGGCAGCGGGTCGATGGTCACGGTGAACGTACCGGTAGCTGGTTCGTGGTTCGCGGCTTCCGCCTTGTAGTAAGCGGTGTATGTACCCGCGTCGGTGAATGTCGGTACGCCCGAAGTATAGTTGCCGTCTACCTTGTCGCTGTAGGTGAACGTCACGGGAGTGCTGTCTACGCTTTGTCCAGACGCGATGATCGATGCGATCTGTTCCTCGCCGGTGTAATACATGCTGGATGCTTTCACGGAAACGATCAGCTTCGCCGGTTTGACCTTGACGGTCACAGTTCCGGTCGCGGTCGCGTATTCCTCATAGCCCTCCGCCGGGGTGAATGTCCATTCGGCTTCATAGTCGCCCGCGTTAGGATTAATCGTGCCATCCGTCCACACGAACGTACCGTTAACGGATTTGCCGGTGTCGGGATCCTTCATCTTGCCCGAAATAGTACTCTTGCTCAGCGCGTCGCCGTAGGTGATCTCGGCTGCGGTGATTGTGCCGTCCGGCTCAGGTTTGATTTGGTCCACCGCGTTGAGGACGAGCTTCAGCTGAAAGTTTTCGTAGTTGGTGGTGGTGACCGTCACTTTGACGGTACCGATCTGGCCGGTCGCTGTTCCATCTTTCGCATAGAGACCTACCAAAGTCAGCTTGCTGCCCTCAAATTCCGCTATCTCCGGGTCGAGATAATATCCATGAGCGGTGAAGTTGATAGCAGTCTGCCGATTCCCCAAATCGTAGCGCACTGTGCCGTAATCTCCATTGGGTGCTTCGGGCAGCAGCTTGCTGAAATCGTAGGTGTACGTCTGCTGTGTGCCGTTGATTATGTTCAGTGTGCCGGTCGGGTTATTCATGGGCACGGTGGCCTTATTGATCTGGAAGGCCTTATCATCAAAATCCGCGCCGTTCAGCGTAAAGTCCTTTTGGGTCGTGCCGTCTTCAAAGACATAGCCCGCATTCTTTAACTCGATAGTGAAGGAGACAGTCTTTTCGGTTTCGCTTGCATCGGCGGAATCATAGCAGGCGTTGAGCACCTCATAATCTGTACCCTTAGCCAGCCGAAGCGTAGTACCAGTATAATAGCTGTCCGCGCTCTTAAATGTGATTTTCGCATTTGCAGGCAGATCTGTCGTTCCGTCGTATGTCTTAATGATGTCGCCGACCGAAGCCGCTACTTTGAGCGGTCGGACCGTCCATTCGGCAGACTTACTTCCGGTATAATCGCCGTTGTCTGTTGCCTTGATGGTCAGCGTACAGGGGCCTACATCGTAGGTGCTGCCGCCGCCGGTAATGGTGAAATCCTTGTCCTTTTCCAGCGTTTGGCCTTTGTATGTCACGACAAACGTCGGCACACCGGTCGCAGACACAGAATTAAAGGCCGCTTCATTGCCATAGGGGAATGTGATCTCGGCATTGCTGAGATTCGGCTTGGTGACGGTCAGCATTTTGGGGGTGCTCGTCACCGTATAGCCGTCCTTGGCGGCGGTGAAAGAAATCGTGTAGCTGCCGACATCGTTGAAGATATACTCCGCGACGTAGACTAGGGTGGTACTGGTGCCGACTGTTGTATATTTCACATCGTTTCCTGACAGCGTGATGGGCGTTGTTGCGCCGTCCTGCTTGATGGAGAACGTCACCTCCGCGTCTTTGTTGCAGCTGGCGCAAAGCTGGACGGTCGTGCCGCGCTCCACCTTCGGCGAGTTGCCGGTCAGGTTCTTGCCATCGACCTTCAGATACAGGGTCTTGAACGTGATGGGCAGGCTCTCAATGGTGACATTGTAAAGTGCCGCTTCCTTGCATTCACTTGCGGCGTACCACTTGTGAGTGCTGTCCTCGTTTCTGACCTTAAAGCCAACGCGGTCAGGCTCCTTCAGGAGATTCTTCCACATCGTGGTATCGGCTATCTCCAATGTGCCGATGACGGCGGGAGCGCCCGAACCGGCGAGATTTGCGCCTCTGTGGGCGACAACTGTCTTGATGCTGCCCGTGTCCTTGGAGTTGCTGAAGGTAGTGGTGTTGTTCGTTCCTTCAGCAACCGCTTTGACATCCACTGTTCCGTGAATGGAATACCCGTTCAGGTCGATCCCCGTGTCCTGTGTGCCGTCGATGGTGTAATCGCCGGTCACGTCGGCCAGCAGCGTGAGTTCTGCGCCGCCGTCTCTGTCCGCGTCAAGCGCGTCCTGCAAGTTGGCAAAGTTCCGCCACAGGCGGTCGTACTCGCCTTTCTTCAAGGCTGTCTGCGCAACAGCGGGTGCGTTGCAGTTGGGGCAGGTTGCCGCGTTTTTGTCAAAGCCGTTCTTTCCGCCGTGGCTGCACAACTTTACCACCAGGTCGCAGGTCTGGGCAGCGGCTTCCTCCAGCGTGAGCTGCGTGTCGCCACGATAGTACGCAAGTCCCGCTTTCTGGGGAAGCAGATTGCCCAATGTGATGTTATTATTCAGCCGCAGACCGCTTCTCAAAATCTTTCCGCCGTACAGCTCGACTGTGCCGCCCCAAACCTCCAGCTGGAGCAGAGTGGTATGGTCATTCTTCGGATCAAATACCAGTGTACCGCCGTCCCGCACGGTCACGCCCACCGCGCCGTTGCCGCCGCTGCTGTCAATGACCGTCAGTTTACCGGTGCGAACCTGGCTCGTGGCCGTAAGGCCGCCCACATTCAAGCTGTACCCATCCAGGCTATGTCCGTTCAGGTCCAGCGTGAGAGTCTTGCTGACATATATGCCGTCAGGCAGCATCTCGTTTGCCAGCAGCTTGACGGTCTGACCGTCAGCTGCCGCATCCAGCGCGGACGGCACATCGGTATAATAGATTTCACCGATGCCAGCCGCGAACTGTGTCCCGCAGGCCGTGCACTTGCCGTCTTTACCGATGGTGCTCGCGCCCTCGGCGTTCTTGTGGGTGCAGGACAGACCGCAGGCGCACTTGTTGTTCACCATGGCGTGGGTGTGCTCCTTGACGGTTACGTCGGCCAGCTCCGTTGCATTGCCGTCCTGCACGTCGTCGCCCTTGTAGAAAGCGTGCACCTTCTGCGTATCCAACAGGGACATGAGCGGCTGCAACTCTTCTGCGATGTAGCTCTTAATGCTTTGGAACGTGCCGCCGCTGATGGCGATGGTTCCGTTGCGCGTGAACTGCACATCGCCAAACGTGCCGTCCGTAATGTTCAGCGTAGCGCCGGAATCGACAACCCATTCACCCGCGTGATTGGAGCCGCCATTGACGGTGACGGAAGCACCCTCCATTACGGTGAGGCCATACACCGTGCCGTTGCTGATGGTCGCAGTGCCGCTGTTCACGTCGCAGACAAGTCCCGCGCCTTCTGAACCGCCGATCTCGCCGCTCCGGATGTCCAGTGCGCCGGCCATGAACATGAGATTTGAAATTCTGCCGTAAGCGGCCTCGCCTGTAACAGTCAGGTTGCCTGTCGCGAGAGTTTCTTTTTTCTGCGTTTCCTCGTTAGTCTCTGTGAATCCAACCTCGAGGTAGTCGACCGTCTTGTGGTTCAGATCGAGCGTCAGGGTTTTGGTGACAACGGGTACGATGGAAGCATACTGTTCGAACGTAAAATCTTCACCGAGCGCATTGAGGGCGTCTGCATCCGTCACATGGTTTGCCAGCAGCTTGACGGTGTCACCGTCCTGCGCCGCATTCAGCGCCCTGGGGAGAGACTTGTACTGTTTGCCGTTCACCTCGGCTGCATCCTGCAAGCCGGTGACGGTGATGGTGGCGCTTGCCTGCACGGAGGTGTTCCCCACCTCGTGAACGAACAGCGTGTAGGTGCCACCGGGCGTTTCCTCATCGATCTTGACGGAGACGGTATAAGTGCCGTCGCCGTTGTTCTTCTGGCTGATGGTAAAGTAGCCATTGACCGCGCTGCCCTGAACATAGGCGTTCAGCGTGTCCGTGCCGGTATAATTGGCAGTGAACACGGCGGTCTTGCCCGCGGTAAGGCTCTTGCTCGTTTCGGTCAGCGTCAGGCTCGGCGCTGCGGGTGTGGTGCTGCCCACCTGCTTGTTGGTCAGCTTCTTTGCGATTTCGCCGCCTACTTTATAGGTATCGGTGTTAAAGCCAGCTTCCGCAGCGGTATCGCCGTTCACTGTGGCGGAGCCGTAGAGCGTTTTGGCGGCAGGCTCTGCCGCGCTATCCAGCTCGACCGCCTTCACTGCGCCGGAGATCAGCATATCCGTGCCATCGAAGTACAGCGTGCCCTTCACGCCGACCTGCGCGCCGCTGACAAAGGCAGAGCCGGAAACCACGTTCAGCCCGCCGGTAATGGCCGCTTCCGCTTCGGCGGGCGCGGTCATGGTAAACGTGCCGCCGTCTACCTTCACAGTACCATCGACCGTGCCGCCGTTCAGCGTCAGACTGTCCGTGGCATCAATATTGCCGGTGATGCTGTGCCCGTTCATGTGGATGGTCGTCGGGGCGTAGACGGTGAGGCCTTCCTTGACGCTGTCGAGCAGCGTGATCTCTTCCTCCATATTGTCCAAGATATCCTGCACCGTTTCATACTGCATCCCGCCGCTCTCCGCGACGTAGTGCGTCCCGCCGCTTCCTTCGCCGTTCTCCGTGACGTCGGCGAAGACTGCCGTGGGCAGAAGCGTCAGGCAAAGCACGAGCACCATAAATAAGCTCAATACTCGTTTTTTCATAAGATCCTCCTTTAGGATATGCGTATAGGGTTTATATTCAGCCCGTTTTAGCACAGGCACAGCTTTTATAGATCATCCGGAATGAGCCGCAGCTTCTTCGCGGCGGCCTTGGCCTCCGCCCGGCGCTTTACGTCCAGCTTGTCGAGGATGTGGCTGACGTGGGTCTTCACGGTCGGCAGCTTCACATCCATGATCTGTGCGATCTCGGCGTTGGACTTGTCCGCGCAGAGCAGATGGAGAATTTGCCGCTCCGTGGGCGTCAGCTCCTCACCGGGGACAAGGCGGGGTTCGAGGAAATGCGGGTAGAACGCCGCCTGCGTCCGCACCGCCGCCATCAGCCGCTTGCGCCATACCTTGTCGCCGTCCCAGTCCAGCACTTCCAGCAGCGGCAGCACCGCCGTGCCGTATACGCTGACGGTGCGGATGAAGCGGTACTCCGCTGCCGCATCCAGCGCCGCCGTCAATCGCTCGCGCCACCGCTCGTCCTTCTTGCGGTACAGGGCAATGGCAGTCAGGACATTCAGGTGAATGCCGTCGATGATGCGGGCGCAGTTTTGGACGTACGGCTCCAGCGGGGCAAGCGTCAGCTGCACCGTGTCCGGCCTGCCGTCCTCCAGCTCCACCATGGCCTGGGTGAGATACTGGTAGCGCCGCATGACGTTCAGGTGCGTCGGCTCCCGCGGGGCTTTTTCCCGATACCACGCGTCCGCCGCGTCAAGGTCGCCGGTGTGCATGTCAATACGGCAGAGCATGGCGTCCATATTGGGCAGAAAGCGTGTCAAACCGCGCTCGGCAAAGCATTCACGGAGCACCTCGATGGTGCGCCGCGCGTCGGCGGGCTGTCCGCTTGCCAGCTGGCTGCGGGCCAGCAGTCCACTGACGGCGAACTCCATGTCCGGCGTGCCCCGGTTGCGGACCTCGTTCAGCTGTGGGAGAAGGGACAGCATCCGACCGGCCACGTCCTCCCCCTTTTCAAACTTGCTCTCGGCGATGGCGCAGTCCGCAAGACCCACGCCGTCCCTCCCCAGTACCGTCTCCACAGGGAGACGGAGGGTTTTGTAGAGCAGGTCGTCCTTTTTACTCCATTCGGAAAAGTCCTTGCCGCCGTTCATGATGCTGGGCAGCGCGCTTGTGACGGAGAAGGACGGCAGCGTCACTTCCTTGTTCATCAGCAGCCGGAACACGGCGGGAATGGTTTCCGTCAGACCGTTCACGCCCCGCTGGGGGAGAGAAATGTCCAGCCATGCAAGGCGGCCGCGTGCCTGCCGACCTGCGGCGTCCTCCTTGCCGCAGCGCTCCACGAACCGTTTCAGGCATCCGTACCAGTGCTCCGACCCGTCATAGTCCGCGCTCAGAGCGCAGAGCATACTCATGCCCTGCATCAGAGACGGCGAGGCGAGTATTTCCGCCTCCGGCAGTGCGCGGTAGTACTGCTCCATCTCCGCATAGTGCCCCATGCCGGGATGCAGCTCCGCATTGCGGATCAGCAGCTCGGAGACCTTGGCATGGTCGCCGCCGCTGGTGTAGCATTCCAGGGCGTGGGCGTAGTCCTCCTTCAGCTCATAGTACAGCCCGCCCCGGCTGAAGAGCGCTTTGCGCTTTTCCTCGGTATACTCCCGATCCATCTCCCAGCGGAGAAAAGCTCGGAACCCCGACCAGAAGTGAAAGCACTGGCAGTCGTCGTAGCGCAGCATAGTGGTGTATCGAAGAAGCCAGTCCAGCCGTTCGCCGGCACGGGGATCGCCGCTGACCATCCGCGCCATTTCCAGGTCAAAGCTTTCAAAGGGAGCCAGCTCCAACAGGAAGCGCCGCACCGGCAGGTCAAAGCGCCGGTAGATGGCGGTTTCAAAGTAGAGAAACACCTCCCGGAACACCCGCGCCACTAACTCCGGCGTCCACGGCTTGCCCGGAGACATACACCGGGCGGTGATGGCTACGCCCAGCGGATAGCCCACGGATTCTTTCAAAATTCCGTCGATCTCACTGTCTGCCGCCTCCACGCCGTAAAGCCGGAGCAGCCGCCGCACATCGTCCGCATCAAAGAGCAGGTCGTCGGCCTCCAGCACCGTCATCAGCCCCGTGTACTGAAACGCCGTCAGGCAGCCGGGCGGCACACCGCGCGAGAGCAGCACGAAACGGCGCTCCGGACTTGAGCGAATCAGTTCGCAAAGAGCCTGCTGCCCGGCTTCCTCCTGCATGAGCTGAAGATCGTCAATCAGCAGAATGTCCCAATCCTGCGCTGACGGTGGGATCGCGCAGTCTGGGTCTGCCGCGCTTTGCCGCAGCACATTCCGCCCGCGCAGCAGCGTGTCCGCCAGCACGGTCTTTCCAAAGCCGCAGGGCGCGCTGAAAAAAAGGACTCTGCCATGCGCTATGAAGCTGTCAAACCGTTTCTGAACGGAGGGCTTTATGATGATATTTTCGATCATTTCTTCCCTCCCTTTGATACAGAGTGAGATTGTCATAAGCCTTTTGCCACCTATCTCAAATTATATTATACGCGGCTGTTCTGAAATGTAAATCATCCCAAAGGATGAGACGCGCTGCATAGCAAACGGCTGTGCAGGCCAGCATTTCGTGAGGTGAAAAAGAAATCGCACAGCATCAGGCCAAAATGCCTGCGCTGTGCGATTCGATGTTTACTTATAGAGTCTTGTCACTTCTTACTGTGTCACAGGAGAATCAAAATTAAAGTCGCGGTGCAATGCGGCCTGCCCATGCTCTGTGTGATATTCGTCTTCAACGCGCACAGAGCAATTATATTTCGACAATCGTATAGCATGGAAACGAGTTGAATTAAACGAAGAAAATAAGCTGTATCTTTTCTTTGAACGCACGCTATTTTTGCGATAATTTCCTGAAAACTGGCCAAAACACCCCGCCCGGATTGTAGTATGGGTAGAGGGGAAATACGGGGGTACGAACGGGGGGCAAGAAAGCGGCAAGCAATGCAAAGCGGTACCCACTTTGCGAAAACAGGCGGATTCCGTTTACACGGAGCCCGCCTGTTTCATGCTTGTTGGGGCGCTGCCCCAATCCCCGCAGAACACAAAATTGTTGTTCTGGAACGCAGGATAAATCCTGCGGCTGCGCGATTTTGCAAATCGCTTGTGAGCGGACAGCTCAGCGCTGCTCCGCCTCTTTTTCCCGTCGTTCATTCGCTTCCTCCTGCTCCTTGTCCAACTCCAGAATACGGTCGATATTGGCCTTTGCCGTCAGCAGCTCTTTCATTTCCTCACGGGTCTTGCGGTAGTCGGCGTAGACGGATTTCTTCTCCGCCAGCAGCTCGGCGTACTCGGTATTCAGCGCCTTGATGGTGGGCAGCTTCTTGAAGCCCAGTCCATTAAAATAGTTCTTTGCGGCCTTGTGGATCGTGATCTCGCTTTCATGCTCTGCATGAAATTTCTTGGAGTACCCGGCCTTGCGATACTTTACTCGGCATCCATATCCTCCTTTTCAAAATCGGGGAACAGGTCAAGCGCGTCATATTCCGCGTCGCTCATCCTGCGCAGCTTTGCGATGGCGCTGTCCGTCAGCTCCCGCAGCTCCGTTTCATCCGCAGCGAGGTAGCCGCGCATTTCCTCCAGCGCCGCGATCAAGCCCGTGCGGGTGCCGGTGTTGTAGAGGCTCATAAGCTGGCGTTCTTCAAAGGTGATGTTCATATCAAAGCTCCTTTTCCGCGCTCTTTTTGGGCGCTGTTTTGTGTGGACGTTCTTGGGCCGGTTGGCTTTTGAGCTGCTCCAGCACAGATTTCTTCTTTTCCCGGTGTGCCGCCTCTGCCAAATCCATCAAGGAGATGGACATACCGGCCTTGACCTGTGCTTCAAGGTCGGCGACGGTGGGCTGTTTGGGGCCGTTGTTGATAATGCCGTCGATCATGCCGTAATCGTCCTCCATCGACATTTCGGCGGCTTTCAGGTAATTCTCCGGTTTCTGAAAGGCGGGCAGCTCCTGAAATTCCATGCTGTCGCAGTAGTGATAGGATACCTTGCCGTCCTGTTTCAGCGCAACGATGTCGCTGACGGAGAGGCTGTGTCCCACAAAATCGCCGGGGCGCTCGTCGTTGAAGATGTAGTAGAAGTTTTCAAGGATTCTGCCGGTATCATCGTCCGGGTACACCTCACGGGTATAGCCCTGCACGACGCACTGATACTGCATCCTGCGCTCATGCTGCTCGTTGCTCCAAAGGCTTCCGGGATAGTGCTTGATCAGCAGGTTCAGGCGCTGGAACAGGCGGCGTTCAGGGAAAATGTCTCTAAGACTGCCTCGCGGTAGCCGACCACACCGGCCTCAATGCGCTTGGCCAACCACGGGCAGCGCAGGGCGGTACAGCCCAGCTTTTTCACATACTCGGTGCAGAGCTGGCAGCTCACATCCTTGGGGGTGTATTTGAACGTGTTGATATACATGGGTGCCTCCTTTTGGCATGAAAATAGCGGACAAACAAACTGCTTGTCCGCTCAACGGCTCTGGTCGCGCTGGCGCTTTTTCTGCCATGCGTCCAGTAATTTGAAGATGGTGTTCTCGATCTGGAATGGGGTATAGGAACGTGGGAAATATTTGCGGAGCTTTTCACCGGAAAGGGTGATGTCGTTCTTCTCCGGTTTCTTCTGCTCCATCATAATGGAGAGCATGGTGTCCTCGTTCAGCTCGCCGCTCTGACTGAGCTTTTTCATCCGCTGCGCCTGCGAGAGCGAGGGGGTGGTCTGTTCGCTGTCGATGGTTTCCAGAAGCAGCCCTGCTCTTTGGGTGTCAGCGCCGCAAGCTGATAGGCGGGACTGAGGGCGATTTTCTTTTCGTCCACCATCTGCTGAAGCTCCGGGACTAACTGCGTCAAGGCGATGTAGTTGCGGATGGTATCTCCGCTCACACCGGCATCCTGACCAACTTCATCATCGCTGCGGAACTTCGCCGAAATTTTCGGCGAAGTCAGATCCGTCCGTGCGCCCTGCCGCTTGATGGCCTCCATCTTCATCTTGTAGGCTTTGGCGCGTTCGGAGGGGAGAATGTTCTCCCGCTGAAGGTTGCTGTCCACCATGATGATGGTGGCAGCGTCCCGGTCAATGTCGCGGACAATGACGGGCATGGTGGCCAGCCCAGCCAGCTCGCAGGCGTGTTTGCGGCGGTGGCCTGCAATCAGCTCATAACCGCCGTCCTCCCGTCGCCGTGCCAGCGCAGGGACGAGGACGCCGTATTCCTTGACGCTTTCGGTGGTTTCCTGCATGGACGCATCCTCTCGCACCTGAAAGGGGTGATCCGGGAACGGATGCAGCTCAGAGAGCGAAATCTGAACGACTACTTCCTGCTGCGGTTTCGGCTTTTTGGATGGCACGGGCTTTTTGCCCGGTTCTTTCTGCGCTATTTTTTCAGTCATCGTGTTCCTCCTGTCGGCATCTGATTTTGGGTACAAAATCAGGACATTTCTTCTTTTCAGAGGAAATGTCCTGATTTCTTGGGCGGCTGACAGCCCGCCCAAACGGTATTTTATTTTTGTCGTTACTATAACACCCCCTGCGATATAACTATTTCACGGCTCGATTTTTCGGTTTGGAAAAGGATGAAAAACCTTGCCAGATAACCGAAAACCCTTGATATACGGGGCTTTTCCGGTTTGTCGTAATTATACCGTAAGGGCATTCTTGCGCCAGTTTGCTTTTGGCAAACGGTGTCCCGATGAAGATGATTCAGGAGTGGCTGGGACACAGCGATTTCTCTACCACCGCGAATATTTATTCGCATTTGGACTACGCATCCAAGGTTTCTTCAGCAGAAGCAATGCTGAACGGGCTTGGAATGGGTTCAAATCCGGAAAATGACACTTAAAAAAGTGTGATTTCTCTCCAGAACAGGGCGTTTTCTCTCCTGTTATGAAATTGTCAAACTCAAAAATTCTGCTTTTTGCATAAAAAAGCGGTACAGAGCGCTCAAAAAAAGCACACTGTACCGTTGATTGGCGGAGCATCAGAGATTTGAACTCTGGCGGCGCTACAAACGCCCTATCGCATTTCGAGTCAAGTACATCAAGGTATTCGTCTTATATCTCTTTATTCCGCTTTGCGTTGAAACGTCTGTTTTCTGTTCTTACGCTTGTTTTTGATATTTTGACTTATTTCGTTTTATATGTTGCCCGTGGCTGTTTGGGCAACATTTAGGCAACAATCGTTTTTCGGGCAACACTTTTTGGCACAACACATGGAAAATTAAAAATTTGTACAGAATTTGAAGATTTGGCTATATTTCAGTCCAAGTCTTTTTTCTTTTATGGAGGTTTCTACCGTGAAAAATACAAATTCTGCTGCCGAAAGTGGCGCTTTTATCCGCAAAACGCGAGGGTATTCTGTTGTGCAGAATGAGGCGCTGTTCAACGATAGCTTATCCATGAGCGCTAAGGGGCTGTATGCCTTGATTGCTGCCCGTATTGATTATACCGCAGTGCCGCCGACAAAGCAATGGCTGATGAACCACTGCACTGAGGGCGAGCGCTCCTTTAACCGCGCATGGGATATGCTGAAAAATAACGGCTATTTGGTTGCGCACGTTCGTCCAGCCAAGCACGGACGATTCTGCTATGAGTACGAACTGCGTGATTCAAATAACGGTTGGAACGGTGTGTATCTGATTTATTACGATGCACAGGGAAACATCAGTAACACCAATCTGACGAAAGCCAACCATACCCTACAAAATGTACCTACTGGTATGACCACCACCCACAAAACCGCACCGGTGGTAACCACACCTATGGTAAGCGCAGTGGCGGTAATGTAGGTAGTATTATAATTACTATAATTAAATACTCTTAGTAATTACTATATCAAATACTATAAATAAACCATCTGAAAAAGAAAAAAGGGCGGCGCAGAAAATTTGCCATACAACAACCTCTCTTTTTCAGAAGGCTTGCAGAATGAAAGGGTTACACAATGAAAATGGAATATGTGAATGTAAACGGCTATCTGATTCCAAAGTTGGAAAACGGTCCAATCGCAGACAACACCATTGGAAAATACGGCATGATGCGGGCGCGATACCTCGATGAGCATCGACCAATGGAACGCGACCAGATGTTGTTGGATGGAACGCTGGCACAGCACCTCACGGACATCGACTGCGAGGCACATCGTCAAGTTGAAAGTCTTACCAAAGTGTTGGCAACAGAAGCCAAAATCAACGAAGAAATGAAACGCTGTAACCCGCTGGAATGGGCCGCAGCTATGCAAGGCTTGCAAGCACAGGCCGAAGAAATTGTGTGTGCTGAACTGATTTACGCAGAGGAAAACACGAACGATTCACTCTCTTTACCGGGAAAGTGATAGCGTTCCCGGACAGTGCGGCAAGCACGTCATTATGCTGTCATGCCAGCATAACGACCGTTTGTTAGGGACAAGCCCCTAAGACCCCGATAGGAGAAAGCAAATGTTAAAACGACAAAAGCAGGTAACGGTGCGATTTACCGAAAAGGAATATATCCAACTGAAAAGCAAATGCGATGCCGCCGGCATGAAAATGGAGCCGTTTCTCCGTGCGCTGGTAAGCGGCTGTACGCTGCGCGAACGCCCGCCGGACAGTTATAAAGCCTTGGCGTCGCAGGTGGCGGCAATCGGAAATAATTTGAACCAGCTGACGCGGTTGGCCAACAGCACCGGCAAGATCGAGAACGCCCAGCTTGCCGAGGCAAACCGGATGATGCAGCGCATCTGGCAGCTTGTGCGGGAGAAGCAGTAATGGCAATCACAAAGATTTTGCCGGTGCGCGGGCAGTTGAAAGGCTGCTTGGATTACGCCGCCAATCCGCAAAAGACGGAGTATCTGAACACCGCAGATATGCAGCGGCTGATGAACTACACGCAGAACGGCGATAAAACCGAGCACCAGCTCTATGTTTCCGGCTTTAACTGCGACCCGCAAAACGCCTATTATCTTATGCAGGCAACAAAGCGGCGTTGGGGCAAGCCGTTGGACAGCGGCAATGTGGGCTACCATATTATTCAGAGTTTTAAGCCCGGCGAGGCAACACCCGATCAGGTATACGAAATCGGCTGCGAATTTGCCCGGCGGTTTCTGGAGGATCGTTTTGAGTGTACCGTCAGTACCCATCTGGACAAAGGACATCTGCACAACCATATTGTCGTAAACTCGGTTTCGTTTATGGATGGGCGGATGTTCCGCAATGATTTTACTACTTACTACAAGGGGATCCGAGCTGTTTCCGATGAACTGTGCCGCGAAAATCGGCTGTCAGTTGTGGAAACAGACGGACACGGGAAATCCTACGGCGAGTGGAAACATGAAAAAGAGGGCACACCTACGCTACGCGGTATGGTAAAAGCCGATGTGGAAATGGCGATGGCTTCCGCAGACAGCTTTGCCGGATTTATTGCAGAATTGCAAAAGATGGGTTATGAAGTGAAATACGGCCCGCAGGTGGCGCATATCACGGTAAGACATAAGGACGCAAAAAAGAATGTCAGGCTGGACCGGCTGGACGCACACTACAGCGAGGCGGCACTGCGGGAGTATTTTGAAAAGCTGCGAGAACTGCCGCCGGAATGGCGGCGGGAATACAAGCAGCAGACATCGCCGAAGCCGCCGCGTTGGCGGCCAAAAGCAGCTTACAAGCCGATGCAGCGGCGCGCACGATACCGTGGTCACGTTCCCGTAAAATGCGGCAAAATCACCGGGTTTATGGCCTGCTACTATCATTACTGTGCGCTGCTGCGAAAATCATACCGCGGGAAAGTGAGCAGACGCAGTTACCACCTGCTGCGAGAGGATTTTATCAAATTCAATCGCTATCGGCAGCAGTGCGACCTGATATGGGAACAGAAAATTACAACCGTGAATGAGCTGCTTACCTATAAAGAACGGCTACAGACGGCCTATGGCGACCTTACAGCGCAGCGTAAGGCGTTGTACCGGGCAAAGAATATCCCGTATAGCCCTGAGCGCCTCGAGCAAATACAGGCACTCACAGCCCGCATCAGAGCGCTGCGGAGAGAGATAGGTATATGTGCCAAGATCGAAGCCGACTGCGAGAGCGTGACGGATAAGGTGGTAAAGGTAAGGCAGATGGAGCAGATACGGGGCACGGAACGCTCCGAAGTCGGTGAAGCTGACTCCCATTATGAACTGATTTAACTTGCCGGTAATTTGCTCAAAGCTGCATAATTACCACATTTTCAAAGTTGATTTGCTTAAAAACAGCGATTATACGGCAATTACTTGTGCCTGTAAACATAATATTGGAGGCAGCCTTTAACTTGCCGGTAACTTGCTGCGTATGCAGCTACAACACATAGTCTGTATAATCTAAAAGGGACTGTCAAAAACAGTCCCTTTTAGAGTGTGAGTACTAGTTTTTCAGCGCTCCAATCGGCACAACATATACACCATCGGGGCGCCGATAGGCGTAATCGCCGGTTCCTGTTAAAACCATCAGGAACGAGGGATTGTTCATGCGGCCGGTATCTATTTTCGCTTCCATTGCTTTCAGTGACTTCACGCCTTCATTGATAAGCTTATCGCCACCGAGTTTGATTTCAATAAGGCCGTATTTGCCATTCCGTAGATGAATTACGGCATCGCACTCTTGCCCGTCTTTGTCGCGGTAGTGATAAACAGAGCCGTTCAATGCATCCGCATATACGCGAAGATCACGAACACAAAGGGTTTCAAACAAAAAGCCGAATGTATTCAGGTCGTTTATTAAGTCGTTCGGCCCGATGCCAAGTGCTGCTACTGCAATAGATGGGTCAACGAAATATCGCGTGTCTGAAGAACGAATTGCTGTCTTGGAACGAAGATTTGGATTCCAAGCAGGCATATCCTCGATAACAAAAATTTTTCGCAGAGCGCTGGTGTATTGACCAATCGTGTCATCACCTATCTTTGCACCATCATTAGCAGCTACATCTTGAGCCAAAACTGTATTCGGCGTTTGACTTCCTTGATTCCGTGCATAGGAACGCATAAATCTGCGAACTTGTTCAGCGTTCTTTTGAACATTATCAACACGATTGATGTCGGAATGAATTACTGCATCAAGGTAGTCGGTTGCCTGGTCCAAAGCAATCTCATCACGCATATCTACAGCCTGCGGCCAGCCGCCACGGCACACAAGAAATGCGAGTCGCTCAAAGCTCAAATTAGAGCAGCCATCAACGGGAACACCATCAAACAGGTCTTTTAGGCTAACATCTCCTGATGAATCCCCGGATTCATATATGCTCATCGGTCGCATTGTAAGCCACGTAAAGCGGCCTGTGCCGGAGTGAGTGATTTCTTTAGTGTCGGGTGGAACTGCTGAACCTGTCAGTACAAATTGCCCAAGCTCGCCTCTATGATCTACCTCAAAACGAATTGCATCCCACAGCTTCGGAGCAAGCTGCCATTCATCAATCAGACGGGGAGTTTCTCCCTGCAACAAGCGCTTGGGGTTGATTTCAGACATAGTAATATTTTGCTGCTTGCGCTCCGGATCGTCCATATATAAAACGCTTGCTGCAAGTTGCTCGGCGGTAGTTGTTTTACCACACCACTTGGGTCCCTCAATCAAAACTGCACCCTTACCCTCCAGCTTTCGCTTCAGGTTGTCGTCAGCGATTCGTGCTCTGTATTTTTTCATGGCATAGCCCCCGTTCTTTAGTATCATTATACACTTGAAGTCGAAGAAATTCAAGAGCAACTGGGAAGTTGGCTAAAGTTCAGGCGGGAGATTGGTACGATTTCAAGTGGGAAATTGGCACATTTTTGAGTGGGAAGTTGGAAAGAATGTCACGTCAAAATAACACAATTATGCAGTAGAAGAATTTTTCGTTACATGATTTACAGCTATGGTTTTATGTTACCGCCGTCTTGAAATATAAAAGCCGAAAGTAATTTCTGACAAAAGATATTACTCCCAACTTTTTAGAATTAAAATGTGAGCTTCAGTTTTCGGACAAAATCGACAAAGTTCATACATGTAACCCCATAAGCATCGCAGATGTTTGGAATCTTCGGTGCCACAAGGCTGTTAGAGCGGCATTCTTCTGTTACCAATGCACAATTATTCTCTTGTGCAAGTGCTATCACAAAAGGATCTGCGTTGTTTTGTTTTTTGCCGCCCTCGACGAGTCCTCGATGTTCGGATAAAATTTTTCTGACTCGTTCTTGAATAGGGATTTCTGATGGTAAGAAATATTCCTTTTTGCTTTTAGCCCACTCAGAAAGTGAATCGTCACTTCGGGTGAGTTCATCGTAAACCTCACGGCTTGATATTATTGTGCCATTTGCCATGAGTTCATCAATCTTGTTCCATACAGAAGGGTAAATGTCTCTGGGTTGCCTCTGATGAAGATTGATAAATATGTTGGAATCAAACACATATTTATCTTTCATTAGAAGCACCACCTTTCCAATTTTCCGAAATTTTTGGCCTTGAGATTTAGTAAATACCCCGATGTGTCCCTAGCTGTAATTTTGTCTGCATAGTATGCGTTGAGAACAGTTCTTGCGTAAAGTTTTCCAACCTGCGTTGCTGTGTCAGTAACAGGTGGTAGAAATCCTTTAGACGATTTTTTCATCTGATGTGTCTTATATTCTTCGGAATATCTGTTAAGCGTTTCAAAATAAAACTGTTTGGAGATAATATTGAGTTCCCAAAGGCAATGGATGATAACCTGTTTACTTACTGCAAAGTCATGGGCTATTTTGTTCACATACAAATCATCAAATCCATATGTTTGAATGTCTCTTATCGAAGGATGCTTGATAATACTTGATTTAGGAACCAGTACCATTCCGGCAATTTGGTTGCAGCGTAATTCAAGTTCATTCAAAGACATGGAATTTTCAGCCGTATCAGTACAAATTCCAGAGGTTCTTGTAACGATATGAACCAATTCATGGCACAGTGTAAATAGCCTTGCCGAAGGCTCATCTTTTCGGTTTAATACAATTATTGGCATCTGCTCATATGCAACAGATAAGCCTCTCATCTCGCTGGGGTCTATTTTTGCGGCTTGAAAGACAAGTACGTCACTTTTTTCTAAGGTTGTGACACAATAGGATAGCGCTTTTTCAGGAGTACGGAAACTCTTTTGTGTAGTCGCATTTAGTTCTAATATATTCCGAATAATTGTTGCAATTTCTTCGTTACTACTTTTGACATCGACTTTGACAGAAAAATCCAAGGGGGTCTTTCCGATTTCAGTATACAGGGTCAGCATTGCATCTCTGCGATCCTCAATGTCTCGTAAAAGCCATCTCAATTCACGGGATTCAGAGTTCTGAATGCCACAGTTTCCAAAAGCACGGTAGTCCACCTTGTTGAGTCTTTTTGCTCTTTGTGGAGTGTTTGGAAGGTAGAAGTAGACAAACGGCACTCGATACTGTTTTGCAAGATCTTTTGCTTGGGACAATGTTGGGTACGACGTTCCACTTTCCCATTCTTCAATTTTTTGAGGTTGGACTTTCATTTTGGCTGCTATTTCATCGATGGAAATGGCATCTAACTTTCGTGCCCATACAAGAACCTCTGGCGTAATCAAGGCGGGAATTGATTTTGCCATAGAACTCATCCCCTTTTCTATGAATTAGAGTCTTGGAACCAAACTCCGAAAATCAATAGCATTTGATGTAATGTCCCACTTGGCAACCTGCATTTTTTTGATTTTCTTTCCGTTTCCAAAATCAAGTAAGTCGGTTCGAGACAGGTTATTCAGAATTTTATCTTCGTTTTTTCCCATACGAGCCATTGCATTTGTGCTAATCTTTGAACGCCTGACCAACTCGGATTTAAGCATATTTTTGTCTATTAGCATTTTCCAAAGCTTATTATAGTTTAGCGCCATATCAATTTCTCCAAACGGAAGTTCTGAATAGTATATTACCAAATTTACTATACCACAATGTGGCAGGAAACTCCATAAAATATTGAGAATTTCAAGTGACCTGTGTTCAGAACCGCTATTTTGCGTAAAGTCACATTGTAATCTGACAGATATAAAGCGCCCGAAAAAGAAGTGGTACGCATCACTCTGAACAAAAGTACACGATATTGTAATTATCGCCCCTTCTTCACATCTTTTAATATTTTCGATTTTACGATAGGCTCACATTCTCGCAATAATCTATCTGTCACATGGTTCCACATATATGGGCGCTTTTCTTTGTCTTCAATAAACGAATCGGCTGAAAAATTGCATCGCAACGCCATTAGGTTACTTAGCATCTGGCGATAGTATTTGTCCTTATCGGCAATAAACTGTCTATAATCTGGTCTTTCTCTCAGGGCATGATATTTTCTTGTATCTACATCGCAAACAGTATAAAGGTATTCTTCCCCATAAGCCCCAAATTTGATAAGAGAATAATCGTTATAAAAAGTTTCTGCTAATCGCTGTTGCTGTTCATTCAGTTGATAAGTATCCATAAAGGTTAATCCTCATCTTCGCTGTCATCCGGATATTGCTTACGAAGCGCCTTTCGATCGGCCTCGATTTGATTGTAATTCACATCTGGGCTATATAAATCTGTTGCTCGCAGCAACAGACCTTCTTGCTCTTTGACCCAGCGTTTCTCCTGCGCAACAGTAACGCCCGTATCCGGTAGAATTTGATTTTCTTCTTGGATGTCTTTCGCTGACTGGTATTCTGGATAAGGCTGGTATGTATTATCGTCAAGAATTTTCTTGATCCTAAGCAGTGATTTTTTGGCGGGCATTGCTTGTAAGGTGTTTGGCAAGCGGATGGAAATCTGTCCGTCTTCTTCTACAATTTCCAATCCATGGTAACTGGTGTGCATTTCATAGATAATGCCAAGTAGACCATTTACGGTATCAACATCTAACGGTTGAAGCATACTTGGTGTGACATCTAATGCTTTTGCCAGCCGATTGAGAATTTCTTCTTTTGGGTGGCGTGTTCCGTATTCGTAGGCCTGTAAGTGGGTAGGTACAATTCCAACCATATCGGACAGGCGCTTTTGTGAAAGACCTTTAGCCAAACGCAATTTTTTTATTCTTCTTCCTT
>ENA-OZVY01000288-OZVY01000288.1-human-gut-metagenome-genome-assembly--contig:-NODE-288-length-21853-cov-7.269428_pt1 | contig 21853 bp, 26 predicted proteins | sample MGYA00243453_ERZ654061 | MGnify/ENA primary metagenome ERZ654061 (study PRJEB26926, sample SAMN06165135) | human gut metagenome | biome: ENVO:00009003; feature: ENVO:2100002; material: ENVO:00002003... | reverse complement strand
AGGAGAATGGACTGCTTGCAGGGCAATTCGACGACTGCCGCGACAGACTTGGAACAAGTTCCAAGTCCTAATTTACCTAAAAATGAAGGTAGCAGGCAGCCACAGTGCCCAGAAGATAAAGAAAGTGCAATTGTGGAGGCATTGAAGCATTTTAAGATGATTAAGCAGAAATAAAAGGAGTTTGATAAATCGGAATTTTACGCATTGTAAAAGCAGCAATTCTTTTCAAGGATAGCTGCTTTTTATAGTAGTGTAAACTCATTTTTGTCGAACTCAAGAAGTCCCTCATCACGCATTTTACACAATTCGTTAGACATAGCACTTCGGTCAACACAGAGAAAGTCAGCTAATTGTTGTCTGTTAAATGGAATTAAGAAATGATTGCTGTTATGTTTTTTAGCTTCTTCTGATAAATACGATAACAACTTTGTGCGTGTGGTTCGATTTGACATATGTCTTATTTTCTGCACTAATTTCCTATTTTTTTCAGAAATTGCAAAGAATAGATTTTGTATTACCATAGAATGAAATCTGCAAGCAGATGGACAGACCGTAAGAATTCTTTGGATATCAAAGGAAAATATGGTGCTGTCTTCGTCTGCAATCACATCATTTAGTAAAGCTCCGCTTTCCGGTGCAATATATGCTTCTCCGAACATTTCTCCAATTCTTATTACATTAACTATACTTCGGTTTCCCCAAAAATCATCTCGTTTAATAAGAAGTTTTCCATCTACCAGTACAGTGATTTTATCTATATGTTCTCCTTGCCTAAAAACATAATCGCCTTTTGAAACGGTAAGCATTTTAGCTTGTAAACAGTTTAACATGGCAGCTATTTCATTTTCACTTACGCCTGCAAAAAGTTGTGTGCGTTTTAATATTCCAATATAATGATTCATAAAAACCTTCCTTTGTTGTAAAAACAACTGACTTGTTATAAATATTGTATTATAATCCACTTGAAATGTCAAAGAAAACATGAGATTGGAGGTAATTGGATGATACGTCAGATAATTAGAATTGATGAAGAAAAATGTAATGGTTGTGGTGCATGTGCAAGTGCCTGTCATGAAGGAGCAATTGAAATGGTAGATGGGAAAGCAAAGCTGACTCGTGAAGACTACTGTGATGGATTAGGTGACTGCCTACCGACTTGTCCTACAAATGCTATCACTTTTGAAGAAAGAGAGGCACCTGCATACGATGAAGCAGCGGTAATGGCTTCAAAACAGCAAAAGGAGCATGAAAATCTACCTTGTGGTTGTCCGGGAACTCAATCGAAAGAAATCAAACGAGACAGACATGACTGTTCTATGGCAAGTTATGGTGTAGATTCTCAGCTTTTGCAATGGCCGGTACAGATTAAACTTGTACCTGTCCGTGCACCATATTTTGATGGTGCAAATCTTTTGATAGCAGCGGATTGTACAGCCTATGCTTATGGAAATTTTCATCATGAATTTATTCGTAATCGTATTACGCTGATTGGTTGTCCTAAGTTAGATGAAGGAGAATATACGGAAAAGCTAACAGAGATTATTAAGAATAATAATATTAGAAGTGTCACGATTGTACGAATGGAAGTACCTTGCTGTGGAGGAATTGAATATGCTACTAAAAGAGCATTGCAGATAAGTGGTAAATTTATTCCTTGGCAAGTTGTTACAATTTCAACAAGCGGTGAAATATTAGATTAATGAAGGATGATGAAATGAATAATCAAATGTTTTGTTTTCAGTGCGAGCAGACAGCAGGATGTAAAGCATGTACAGGGGTACAGGGAGTATGTGGAAAGAAAGCAGATACAGCACAGTTACAGGATGCACTTACAGGTGCATTAATCGGGTTGGCAAGAGCAACGGAAGGTAATGAGCAGTTTGTTAATGAGACTACGGATAAATTGATATTGGAAGGTCTTTTCTCTACAATTACTAATGTAAATTTTAACAATGAAACCTTAAATGAGCTTATTGAAAAGGTGGAAAAAGAAAAAGAAAGGTTAGTGCCTAATTGCTATTCTTGTACAAGTACATGTGGAAGAAATGATAATTTTGATATGCAGTCGTTGTGGCAGGCTGACGAGGACATTCGTTCTTTAAAATCTCTGATTCTATTCGGAATACGTGGCGTTGCAGCTTATGCATATCATGCTACAGTTTTAGGATATACCGATAAGGAAGTGAATGAATTTTTTTATAAAGCATTATTTGCTATTGGAATGAAAGATTGGGGTATGGATGAGCTGTTGCCAATCGTAATGCAGACAGGAGAAATTAACCTAAAATGTATGGCTCTTTTAGATAAGGCGAATACAGAAACTTATGGAAATCCCGAACCAGTAAGCGTATCTTTAACAGTAGAAAAAGGACCGTTTATTGTTATTTCCGGTCATGACCTCTATGATTTGAAACAATTATTGGAGCAGACCAAAGATAAAGGCGTCAATATATATACTCATGGAGAAATGCTTCCGGCACATGGTTACCCAGAATTAAAGAAATACTCACATTTGAAAGGTAATTTCGGCACGGCATGGCAAAATCAGCAAAAAGAATTTGCTAATATTCCTGCCCCGATTCTCTTTACAACAAATTGTCTGATGCCTCCAAAGGAAAGCTATTCTGACCGTGTATTCACAACAGAGGTTGTTTCTTATCCTGAGATAGTTCATATTGGCGAGGATAAAGATTTTACACCGGTAATAGAAAAAGCATTAGAACTTGGCGGTTATGAAGAAAACATTTTATTTACAGGTATCAATGGCGGTTCCACTGTCATGACAGGATTTGGACATCATGCAGTATTATCCAATGCCGGAACAGTAGTTGAAGCTGTGAAGACAGGGGCAATCAAGCATTTTTTCCTTGTAGGTGGCTGTGATGGTGCAAAAACGGGAAGAAATTATTACACAGAGTTTGTGAAGCAAACACCAAAAGACAGCATTGTGCTTACCCTTGCTTGTGGAAAGTATCGATTCAATGATTTGGACTTAGGGGATATTGGCGGTTTGCCACGTATTATGGATATGGGGCAGTGTAATGATGCCTATAGTGCAATTCGAGTGGCAGTAGCATTAGCAGAAGTTTTTGAGTGTGAAGTGAATGATTTGCCTCTTTCTATGGTACTTTCATGGTATGAGCAGAAAGCGGTATGCATCTTGCTGACATTGTTGCATCTAGGAATTAAGAACATTTTGCTTGGTCCGTCTTTGCCTGCATTTATATCACCAAATGTACTTGATTTCTTGGTGAAGAATTATAATATTGCACCTATATCAACACCAGAAGAAGATATGACAAAATTGCTTGCAAAGTAATAGATTAAGGCGAAAAATCCAGTTTGTGTGTATGGTAAATCTAAACTGTATTTTAGCAATATTTACTTAGTGGGGGTAGAAAGTGCCCCCACTTTCACTAATAATCTCTCGGAATCTTTAGCCCTTGATTTATAAGAGTCTCAGATTCCATTTTTATTAAAATCCCCTACTTTTTTTGTCAAAACACTTGACAACTTCATCGAAAAATGCGGTGCTTCGTGCCTATTGATTAAGAGTACCGTTTGCTTACGGACGGTACACATTTTTCGATTGGAGGCGATTTTTTGTTACCTGTTAACTGCGGTAGTCATGCTGACTACCAAAACTTTGTTCTTGAAAATTTACGTAAATATTACCCTAATCCTGATTCCATTGCCCGCTCTACCGGGGATATCATTGACCGGTTTTGGAATCTTGACCTTTCCTTCACAGATGAATTCATGCGTGATAAATATTCCAGATTCGGTCCTGCTCCAAGAACTCCTTCCTGTATGCAGCGTTTCTATCTTTTATCAATTGATTTCAAAGTGACTTCTTTAACTGACTGGGCTGCACAGCTTAAGATCAATCCTCTCTACGCAATCTTAGGTGGTTTTGAATTCGGGAATACTCCTGGCGTTGGCACCTTTTATGATTTTATGAACCGTTTGTGGGATTCTGATGATGATCACCTTTCCTCTCACATCCATCCACTAAAGACAAAAGTAAAGAAACCAAAAACCAAAAGTACAAAAGCAGATTCTGTTGAAAATTTTGAGTGTGAAGTGAATGATTTGCCTCTTTCTATGGTACTTTCATGGTATGAGCAGAAAGCGGTATGCATCTTGCTGACATTGTTGCATCTAGGAATTAAGAACATTTTGCTTGGTCCGTCTTTGCCTGCATTTATATCACCAAATGTACTTGATTTCTTGGTGAAGAATTATAATATTGCACCTATATCAACACCAGAAGAAGATATGACAAAATTGCTTGCAAAGTAATAGATTAAGGCGAAAAATCCAGTTTGTGTGTATGGTAAATCTAAACTGTATTTTAGCAATATTTACTTAGTGGGGGTAGAAAGTGCCCCCACTTTCACTAATAATCTCTCGGAATCTTTAGCCCTTGATTTATAAGAGTCTCAGATTCCATTTTTATTAAAATCCCCTACTTTTTTTGTCAAAACACTTGACAACTTCATCGAAAAATGCGGTGCTTCGTGCCTATTGATTAAGAGTACCGTTTGCTTACGGACGGTACACATTTTTCGATTGGAGGCGATTTTTTGTTACCTGTTAACTGCGGTAGTCATGCTGACTACCAAAACTTTGTTCTTGAAAATTTACGTAAATATTACCCTAATCCTGATTCCATTGCCCGCTCTACCGGGGATATCATTGACCGGTTTTGGAATCTTGACCTTTCCTTCACAGATGAATTCATGCGTGATAAATATTCCAGATTCGGTCCTGCTCCAAGAACTCCTTCCTGTATGCAGCGTTTCTATCTTTTATCAATTGATTTCAAAGTGACTTCTTTAACTGACTGGGCTGCACAGCTTAAGATCAATCCTCTCTACGCAATCTTAGGTGGTTTTGAATTCGGGAATACTCCTGGCGTTGGCACCTTTTATGATTTTATGAACCGTTTGTGGGATTCTGATGATGATCACCTTTCCTCTCACATCCATCCACTAAAGACAAAAGTAAAGAAACCAAAAACCAAAAGTACAAAAGCAGATTCTGTTGAAAAAATCAAAGTAGAACAATTGCTTCCACAATTAGAGAACTCTGTTTTTAACATCAATGACCAGCCCTATAGTTCTCTTTTCTCTCTTTATAAGCAGGAATTCCTGAACAAAGCTGTTTCCAAAGGACTCATTGATATAAATTCACTCGCACTGGCTGGTGACGGAACTCCTGTCGTAACATCTCACAGAGAACGTAAACACCGCATCTGTGACTGTGCTTCACAAGGCATTACGGATTGTTTGCTATGAAAAAAGTGCTGCATGGATTGCTTATGGAGAGATAACCAAGAAAAAGCGAAGAAAAAGTGGAGTAAATGTGTCTGTTTATAATCCAAAACGTATATTGATAGATGGTATGTCATATAATGAAATTTTGTACAAAGATATAACAAAAAATATACAAAATTTTGAGAGCCAGTTGGTTGATGGTTCTTGGAAATAAAACGAAGTTGTGAACCCTACCCTGTTATATATGGTGTTCAGACTTCATGACCTAGACAAGTCATTAAACTGTCTTTTTTTGTTTCCTATTTTTAAGTAGATGGAAGGAGTTGTTGTACTATGAAGTATTTTACAGGAATCAAAACGGTTGAGGGACTATGGAAAAGGTATCGGGAGTTGTTGAAGAAATTGCATTTTGACAACGAAAACGGAAGTGTTGAAATCACGCAAGAAATCAATAGCGAATATGACCATTTTAAGGTTATTCTAGATAAAATTATAGGCGTTAACATGACGATAGAGGTTATCGGCAGTTGGGTTTGGTGCTTCAATACATCATGTATTGAAAGAGGATATATTGCAAAAGGTATCAACAGTATTTCAATCAGAAGATGAGTGTGAAAAGTGTTGCAACATGACAAAATCAAATTGACTGGCATAGATTGGCAATATATAATATAGACAAAACGAAAATGTCATAAGCGGAGGAACATTGAAATGGAAAAAGTTATAACACTTGAAGATGCGTTAAAAAGAATTGAAGAATTGGAGAATGAGAATGCCGAGCTGCGTGAGGAACTGGAATATTATAAAAATCGAAAATTGAGTGGAAGGCAGAAGCACAATGCAAAGTGGATGGCAATTTACAATGATTTTGTTGCTGGCTATGAAAGTGGCATGACTATGGTGGAGATTGCAAAACGGAATAATGTCAGTGAGAGAACGATTTATAGGTATAAAGCATATTATGATAAGATGAAGGAAGCGAAGGACAATGAATAGAAATATTTCAGTAATTAAGGATTGTGATAATAAAAAGATTATTGTTATAAACGATATTATTTTTAAAGGAAAACAAATTAATTGGGCTGAAGTCGAAAGATATCTAAAGCAGTATGTCGGGGATTTTTACAGTATTGCAGAAGACAATGAAATTATATATATAGGAACTGATCTTCCGGGAGAATATGCAGGTTCTGTTTATACGAAGTCACTTAAAGGTGCAAATGCAAAAGCAAAGGCGAATGCAGTACAGGTTTTGCCTGAAATGATTGAAATTGCATCCAATGGAATATTTGAAATCAATCGAAAGGGTAAGCATGGAAGAAATGCTAAGAATGGTTGGTATCGATATGATTCCAAATTTGCAATTCCTGTCTATAGTGATTGTGGGGAACTGGAAAGATATAATATTTTTAAAGCACGTTTACTTATCAGGCATGCAGCAAGTGGGAAAAAGTATCTTTATGATATTTTAGAAATAAAAAAAGAAACGAGCAAGTCCTGTCAGGCATAAGCCCTACCCGGTGAAAACCCATTTCTTAATTTGAATGGTAAGTCATGTAGAGAAAAAAGTCAAGAAAAAAATAAAGACAGGATGATTTAGATGAAGAAGATTTAGATGTTACCAATACTCATTACGGTAAAAAATATCAGATTTACTTATCAGGAGAGATTTGAGTCTGAAGGCAGTAGTGTGTGTAGAAAATAAAGGAGATTCATATATGGAGTATAGATTAGCGGGAATCGATGATATCGAGGATGTATTTTATTTAGTAAAAGCTGCTATTGTTCAGATGGAGACAAATGGTATTCATCAGTGGGATGGCATCTATCCAACGAAAGAAGATTTTATCACAGATATTATGAATAAGTCTCTTTATATAGCTGATGATAATGGGAAAATGGCAGCAATTTATGTTATTAGTAATGAGTCGGATGACGCGTACAACACAGTAAATTGGCAATACAGTAACGAATCTGCATAATAATTTTGAAACCACACCCACGGAGTACAGAACATGCTCATCAGAAAGACAACGCAATCCTTCTCACCTATCCCACCATTGAAAGCTGTTTCAAACCATGATATACTCAAAATATCAATACATTCCGTTAGTATCGGACAGGAGTGCAACAACACAAAACAATCAGGAAATAGCATATTCACGGAAAGGAAAATGTGATGAAGAAGAGAGTATTGGCATTATTTATGGCAGTCAGTCTGGCATCGGCTTCATTTCCAATGACAGCTTGGGCAACTGAAATAGACGTCATTCCTCAGCAGGAGGAGTCGGGAGTTGTAGAAGAGCCGGAGACAACCGAAGAAACAGAGAAGACAGAGGCACCGGAAGAAAAGTCGGAGGTATCGGAAGAACAGGATGCAACAGAGCAGCCGGAGACAGTCGAAGCAACAGAACAGCCGGAGACAACCGAAGAAACAGAGGTAGTCGAAGAACCGGAAGTAACAGAGGAAACAGAGAACGTTAAAGAGCAGGGAATTGAGGCATTAGACGTAGAGACAGAAGAAGCCGGAGAGCAGGGAATTTCCATAGAAGAAGTTCTTAAAAACAGAACAGGCGGACTGGCACCTGCACAGGGAACTGCACTATCCGAAGCAGAAGCAGGACAGTTCAAAGAGATTAACCCGGAACAGGAGCAGGACATTCCGGCATATGGTTCCGTAGTTTATCAGACAGAATGGGATAAGTATTCATCAAACTATATTTATAACAATCTGAACAGTACCGAGCAGACATTCTGGGATGCACTGGATTATGTGTGTGCTCTGTATCTGACCGGTGAAGATGATGCGGTGAGTACCAGTGGAATGGTTCTGCCGGATTATACGATAAGTTATTCTTCCTTATCTTTAGAACGTGCAACGGAAATCTTTTTGATGTTCAATTACTCCAATCCGCAGTACTATTTTATCAATGGCGGATATGCGTATATTGAATCCAGAGGAATTCTGGTGCCGACATTTTATACGGAGTTTCAGAGTGGAAGCAAGCGCAGCCAGGCAACACAGGCAATGAAAAATACGATTACTTCATGGGAAAGCACCATTGCATCGGCAGGAAGTACCGAGCAGAAGGCGAAAGCAGCCCATGATTTAATTGCCAAAAAAGTGCAATATGATGATAACTATCTGACAAATCCGGAAAATCCATTCCATCAGAGTGCATATAGTGTATTCTGCGATGACCACAGTGTATGCGCAGGTTATACAAAAGCATTTGAAATGCTGATGAATGGAGCAGGCATTGATACCATAGCACTTCTCAGTACGGATCATGCATGGAACATGATAAGAATCAATGATTCCTGGTATCACACAGACTGTACCTGGGATGACATGGATGGTTACAGCGGATATGAGATGATTTATAATTTCTTTAACCGAAGCGAATCCGTCATAAGATCAGATGGCACACATGAGATCCAATCCATGTTTGACGGAAAACTTCCGGCAAGTACTTTAGATTCCGGTGCAGGAAATACCAGCATTGGAAAATGTGCAACACCATCTAAAAAAACAGCAACACCAAAGGTCACTTATAAGACAGTCAAAAATGGTGTGCAGGTAACGATCAGCAGTAACACATCCAATACAGAGATTTACTATACAACAAATGGACAGACGGCGTCCTCTTCCTATACAAAGAGTCATCGTTATAAAAAACCATTTACGATATCGAAAAAAACAACCATTAAGGCAATTGCGGTAAAAGACACTTACTGGAACAGTGACCAGACAAGCAAAACAGTAGATGGAAGAGTGTATACCGTGAACTTTAAGTCCAACGGCGGCAGCAGTGTTTCAAAACAATATGTGCAGTACAATAAGGTCATTAAGAAACCGTCAAATCCAAAGCGGAGTAAATATACTTTCGTCGGCTGGTATACGGATTCCAAACTGACCAAAGCATGGGATTTTAATACAAAGATCAAATCCGGAAAAACACTGTATGCAAAGTGGAAAAAGATCAGCTTAAAGCAGGCAGTGATCTCAAAAGTGCAGAATGTTTCCGGTAAAAAGATAAAGGTTACCGTGAAAAAAGTAAGCGGGGCAGACGGATATCAGATCCAGTATTCTACAAAGTCCAACATGAAATCTGCAAAGACCGTAACCTCAAGTAAGACAACGACGACGATTTCAAAGCTTTCTAAGGGCAAAAAATATTACGTTCGTGTCAAAGCCTATAAGAAAGATTCTACCGGTAAAAAGGTAGCCGGAAAATGGAGTAAGGTAAAGAATCTTAAAGTAAGCAAATAAAAGCGATAAATTTTTAGACATATTGTGCCGAAATAAATAGTAGGTAAAAGGATTTACCAAATCATAAGATCAGGGAGGAATCAATATGAACACAAACACAGTGGCACAATCTGACTATGCAGCAAATGCATATACGGAAAACGTGCAGCAGACAACGAAAAAGTCAGCCGTTACGAATGGAAAGACCATTGGAGATCCACAGTTGAGCGAAAAGGCTCAGAAGTATTATGAGCAGTTGAGAAAGAAATTTTCCAATATGGATTTTATTCTGGTCAGTGCTGACAAAAAAGAAGAGGCACAGGCAAACGCAGCACAGTATGCGAATGCAAATCACACTGTCGTACTGATCGACACGGACAAGATCGAGAAAATGGCAGAGGATGAAGCCTATCGTAAAAAATACGAAGGGATCATCAGTGGAGCGCAGACGCAGCTTGCACAGATCAAAAACGGACTTGGAAGTAATGCATCCCATGTGAAAGGATATGGGATCAAGATCAATGACAATGGAACCGCATCTTTGTTTGCCGTGATAGACAAATCCTTAGCTGCCCAGAAAGAGAGAATCGCCAAAAACGCAAAAACGCGTGCAGAGGAGAAGAAAGCAGCTGAGAAAAAGGCAGACAAAAAGAAAACGGAAGAAAAGCAGGAATTGAAAAATGACAGGAGCAAAAAGGCGGAGGAAAAAGAAGACTACGTTACCGTTACCGCTTCCAGTGTGGAGGAATTGCTCAAAAAGATCAATGATACCATTTATGACAGCATGAGTGATCATGTGAAGACACCGCAGGAACAGCTCTTGGGTCAGCATATCAATTTTTCTGCATAAAAAAACAGTTTTTCCATATGCTATCCGAAAAAGAAGGAAGGCTACAGAATGGCGAAACGAAAAGAGACAGAATGTGCTGTTGGAAACAGACAGGATGAAGAAGAAATATTAAAGACTTATCAGACTGAAGATTATGACTATCTTGCGAATTCGGCAACCGGAATGGATTGTACGGGACTGATGCACCGGACACCTTCCAATGAGAATGAGATGGAGTCTTATCAGGAGGTCTACCAGTATCTTCCACCGAACGTTCGGGTAGATGCAATGGATGGAAAAGACAGTCACAAATAGCAGGGAGGGCAGATTTGCCCTCTCTGTTTGTATTAGATGAAGTGCAATGCTTGCAAAGCCCTAAAAAAGAGTATAGAATGAATGAGGATTTGTGAAATGGAAACAGTATTACAGTGAGGAGAAAAAATTTATGTATGGTTTTGGTGAATTAATTAGTGTTTTGAAGAAAAATCCGAAGACGATCGTCTTTACAGAGGGAACCGATCCTCGTATCTTAGAGGCATCTTCCCGCTTACTGGCAAGTAACTTTCTTCATCCGATCCTGATAGGAAATGAGGACGAGATTTATAAAGGGGCAGAGGAAAGTGGATTTAATATCCGCGGAGCAGAGATCATTGACCCTGAAAAATTTGACCGTATGGATGAGATGGTAGACTTATTCTGCGAGCTTCGTAAAAGCAAAGGTGTTACAAAAGAGCAGGCACGTCAGACCCTGTCACATGCTAACTATTTTGGAACGATGTTAGTAAAAATGGGAGTGGCAGATTCACTCTTAGGTGGTGCAACCTATTCAACAGCAGATACCGTGCGTCCGGCATTACAGTTGATCAAGACAAAGCCGGAAAACAAGATCGTATCATCCTGCTTTATTTTAGTACGTCCGAGAGCTACCGGTGAAAACGAGCTGTTAGCAATGGGTGACTGTGCAATTAACATTACACCAAATGAAGAAGAGTTAGTAGAGATCGCACATGAGACAGCAAACTGTGCAAGAATCTTTGGTTTAGAGCCGGAAGTTGCATTCTTAAGCTACTCTACATTTGGTTCCGGTTCCGGCGAGACCGTAGACAAGATGCGTAACGCAGCCGAGATGACCAAGAAAGCATATCCGGAGCTTCCGATTGCAGGAGAGTTACAGTTCGATGCAGCAGTATCTCCAAGAGTGGCTCGCACAAAATGCCCGAATGACCCGGTTGCAGGACATGCCAATACCTTTATTTTCCCGGATATCAATGCAGGAAATATTGGTTACAAGATTGCACAGCGTCTTGGTAACTTTGAAGCATATGGACCGATCTTATTAGGTTTAAATGCACCGGTAAACGATTTATCCAGAGGATGTAACGCAGCAGAGGTATATTCCATGGCAATTATAACCGCAGCATTAGCATAAAACGCGTAGAATTTTGTGAGTTGTTAGTAGAAAAATAAAAAAGGATGAGCAAAGTGGTCAAACCTTTCAAGATTGAGGGGTTTGACCACTTTCTTATTTCATAGGAAAGACCGTGTTACATTAACGTGCAGAAGCAGACACTTTCCTATGAAATAAAAACGCTCTGCGAGGATGCACAGCTCGCGGTAAGGAAAATATCGCTTTGCGAACCGCGAGCGCGCGGAACAAAAGCTGTGCTATTGAAGTATTTGAAAATCGCGGAGTGTGCGAAGCACACTTTTGTTCTTTTATGTTTTATGCCAGCCGCTCAGAATATTTTAAAAAGGCATTCCGAGTCATATCCAGATAGGAGCGTCCAATGGCAATATGTGTATTATTGGACAAATAAATCGAACTTCTCGAAATTTTATAAATATGCTGCATATTGATAATGTGGGAGCGATGGCAGCGGATAAAATAATCCGGCAGATCATCCATGATCTTTCCAAGCGTTGTATACTGACAGAACAGATTATCCGCGGTCAGAATATCGACATAGTGCAGACGGCTGCTAAACGTTAGGATTTCACGATAAGGGATCTGTATCGTATTCTGTTTGTCCTGAAAAATGTAGGATGCTTCTGAAAGTTCTTTGATGATCTCATTCATACAGGTGCACAGAGCATCCGGGTTTACCGGTTTTAGCAAAAAATGAAAAGCATGTACATTATAGCCTTCAAAGACATATTCATGAAACGCAGTTAAAAAGATAATATATCCGCGATATCCGACTTCCCGTAAATGTCTTGCAACAGCAAGCCCGTCCATGCCCGGAAGCTGGATATCTAAAAAGAATAAATCCGGGAAATCTTCGGTATCTTCCTGTTCTAAATAGAGTTCCCCGGAAGAAAACGCTTCTGTAGAATAAGCGATCGTACTCTGCTGTTTCCAAAGCAACAGTGCATTGGACAATTTTTCTAATTCCGCACTCTGGTCTTCAATTACAACAATTCTGAATGGTTTCATCACAATTCTCCTCAAGTGGTATCATCATATGTACAGTAAATAAAGTTGCTTCCGGTGAGATTTCAATTATGCCGCCGGCAGATTCTACAATAGAGCGGATTCTGCGTAAGCCGATTCCGTGTCCTGATTCTGCTTTGGTTGACAGCAGTGTCTGATCTTTTTTCTGATGGTAGATGCCGGTACTGCTGTTTTCCATATGAAAAATCACCATATTCTGATAGGGTTTTATAAAAAAATCAATACGCGGAGTCAGCTCCGGGTGCAGTTTCTGATATTGAAGACATGCTTCAATGGCATTATTCCAGAGGTTTCCGATCAAAGAAGAAAGCTCCAGGTCATCCATATGAAAAGAAGCGGGTATCATCAGGGAATAGTCCACATCGAAATGAAGCTGTTTTGCATAGAGTATTTTATTAGCAAGAATACAATCCATAACAGTATTTCCGGTAGATAAAAAATGATGGGACTGTTCGAACGAGTGATGATATTTTTCCATATAAGTTTTTAAGGCAGGAAGGTCATTTTTTTCTAAAAGGGCTGCCATCGTATCCATATGAATAGACATATCGTGTTTTAGGACACGAAGAGTCTGCGTCATTTCCAGGATATTCTGCAATTGCTGTTCTTCTAAATTCTGCTGTTTTACCTGCTCTAATAATTCTAAGTTTTTCTGTTGTGACAGCCCCACCCGGTAGATAAATAAGAGCAGTGTAAAAAAGAAAAATAAAAATGCAAATAAAATTAAGATCAGTTCATCGATCAGATTTTTCTCCGAAATTCCTGCAGTATAGTGCAAAACAATGCTCAAAAGATAGTAGGCTACAAAAGTACCAAAAACCGACAGCAGGACATAGACACACCGTTGCAGTCCGGTAAAAGAAAGCGTCTTTGTATTCAGATGGATCAGGATCAAAATGATAACTGCAAGAATGATCAGATGTAAAAAAGTGATCGGAACATGCAGACTTCCGCCAAACAGGGAAGCATTTGCATCGACTCCTGCAATGGCACAAGGCAGAAGAATACAGGCATAATCGGCAAAAAGACCGATGATCGCATAGATACCCGACCATAAAATACTCTGCATCAGAGAGCACTCAAAAAACAAAAGAGCAAATAAAATATCTGTTCCGAGCAGAAATGCCAATATGACGATCATGGATGTGGAAGTACAATTAAAAGTGGATAAAATAAGTACCTGTAGAAGCAGAAAAGAAAAAAGCTTCAAGCGACTGGAAACGTCAGCTTTTTTTAACTGAAATTTATGATTGAGTAAGAGATAGAATAGAAAAATCTCTCCGATATTTACAATACTTTCTAAAATAAAACTGATTAGAAAATCTTTCACAACACATATCCTCCCATGGAAATTTCTCATTCAGTATAGCACTTTAGCAGAGTAAAAACAAGAAATTGTCTGTCAGTTTTGCTATTTTTTTTGTCGTTCGTGTCGGTAGGAACGTCGTTCAGGTAAAAACTCTTGAAAAATGGTGGGGAATGGTTATAGTGAAATTGTTGGGGCATATATGGCATGTACAAAAATACATGGTCAGGAGGAGGTGTGAAAAAGTCGGATAGACAAGGGAGTTATTTGTGTGAGTTATATATGTGAAAACATAAAAGAAAAATTAAAGGAGAAAGAGAAATGAAAGCAGGAAAAAGAATTGCAGCATTAGTATTAGCGGGGGTTATGGTATTTGGAAATGCGACACCGGCAATGGCAGCGAATGTAAAGGATGCGTCTTTTAAATTTAGTGCAGGAACCAAGTATACAGCATCAGAAAAAAGACAGAAGACAAATACAACTTCTGTTTATGTGAGAGTGGACAGTTCAAAAGCAAAAGCCAGAATACAGGTCTATGGGGAAATTCCAACCGGTCAGTCAGGAACAATGAAGTGGAAGAATTGCAATTGCAAGACAAAGGATGGAAGAACCTATGTGATTGCAAGACCGGGAGTGTCTTCTTCTATCAGAACAGTTGTTTATGAAAAGGGTGGACGTTCAGCAAAGTTAAAAGGAAGATCTGACAGTGGAAAGACAGGAACTGCAGGAGTTTGGAGTCCGGATAGTACAAGACAGTATAAGGTATTAAATTAGTCAAAACAGAGGAATGCAGGGCAGAAGAAATCTGTCCTGCATTAACAAGGGAGGAAATTACACATGAAGAAAAAATTAATGTTCACACTGATGCTTATGGGATGTTTGTGTCTTTGCATCGGATGTGGAAAAAAAGAAAAAGAGCAGGAGCAGGATGCTGATGAGACAGAAGAAACGGCTCCGATCAAAACATCGGAAGAGTTAGATATCCAGAAGGGAAAAGATGGAGTGGTAGAGATTAAGACCGGGCCGAAAGAGATTGTAGATGAGTCATCGAATGTTACATATCGTCTCTATGATGCACAGTTCTTTTCAAACATTGATGAAGCAGGCATTGATTATAGTGAGGATGATTTAGCGGTGGAGTTATTAGATCCGAAAGAATCCGGATTTATTTTAATGAAGATGGATGTGGAGAATATCGATCATCCGGGAGATGACTATGGGACAATTAATATAAGCAGTGTGATCATAGAACCACGAGATTATGATGAGGAAACAGACTGGACAGGAAGTTCACCAAATTATTTTGTACCTCATCAGGAAGGGAAAAACTTTTTTGGATTATCAGTAGAGCCGGGAGAGACAAAGACCTGTACGATAGGATTTTTTGTCGATACCACGGATGCTTCAAAGAAAGATGATTATGTTGTTGATTATGTGGGATACCGGGAAAACGGTTATGTATTTGAAATCCCATGGAAGGAATAACACATGGTGCAGTTAATGAGAATGGAACGAAAGAAGCTGTTCCAAAGTAAGATTTTCTGGATTGTATTAGCAATAGGGATGATCCTGGTGTTATGGGACATTGTAGATCTGGCCATCGAAACCGGACAGGAAATGGAAATGTATGAAGAATGGTATAATCCGGAGCTTCCTGCATCGACTCTATATAATGTCTGGTTAGGGAACGAAGGATATTCTTTTGCTTTTTCTGTCTTTTACTGCCTGTTTCCGCTGCTCTGTGTGCTTCCATATGGGTGGTCACTGAGCTTGGATATGAAGAGTGGATATTTAAAGAATATTGCAGTGCGGACAAGCAGAAAGAAATATTTTCTGTCAAAGTATCTGACCGCTTTTTTAGGAGGTGCACTTGCTGGGACCATACCGTTGGTAGTAGATTTTATCGGGAATGCGATGTTTATCCCGGCATTGAAGCCGGATATCATCTATCCCTACTACACAATGATGGAAGTGGATTTTTTATCGGATCTGTATTGTGTCCATCCACTGTTGTTTAATCTGATCTTTTTTGTGTTTACATTTGTTTATTTTGGGTTGATCGGAGGATGTGCAGTCTGCTGTGCTTTTTTGGTAAAAAACAGGATTTTGTCCGTATTATTGCCGGCAGGAGTGTTATTGTTTTTCCATTATATCAGTTCTTTGGTCAGCTATAGTGTCTGCAGGTTTGATCTGTCGCCATTATATTGTATTCATCCGACCGTAGTGCGTTATCATTCCAGTGGCTGGATACTGTTTGGATATATGGGGCTGTTTGTGATCTTTTCCGTTCTGGTAATTGAGTTAAAGGGGAATGACCGATATGAGATTTATTAAAAGTGTGCGTAATGACTGGAAGTTAGCAGTGCACAGACAGTGGAAAGCATTGCTGATATTAGTTTGTATGTCAGTTATATTTTGCGTGGATTTCCGACTGTTGCTTGCTGAAGCATATGAAAACCATCCATATATTCCGAATACGGCAGATTATCTGTTCTACATTTTTGGTGGAATGGAGGAATATGTACCATCTAAGGTGGAGGCATTCCTGTTTCCGAGTATCTGGATCTGTATAAACGGGCTGATCTTATTTTTGTCATTACGCTATCCGGTGGAAGGACTGTATGAAAATGGACAACAGATGTTGATCCGGACAGGGGGCAGGCTGCGTTACTGGGTTTCGAAGTGTGTGCTTCTTGTCTTAGAAAACCTGTTTTACATATTTATCTGCTACGGAGCGATTTCACTTGTGAGTATCTTGACAAAGGGAAAAATCTTCGCAAAACCTAAGATAGGATGGATTTCCGAATTTGGCAAAATTGATTTGGCAGAAAATATTTCGCAGGGAATTCCGGTCTGGATCTATCTGGCACCTTTTTGCATGTTGCTTTTTTTGGCAAGTATACAGATGATCGTGTCCCTGTTCTTAGGAAGCAGCCTTACCTTCACGCTGATGTTGGGACTTCTGGTGGCATCTGCTTATATTAAGAGTCCTTATCTGGTGGGAAATTTAGGAATGTTTTATCGAAGTGCATGGGCTGCTGAAAATGGAATTGAAACGGGAAGTTATATGGCAGTGGTGCTTGGGCTGTGTGCAGCCTTGTGGATTGTCGGAGGGATTATTTTCTGCCGGATGGATTTACTGAAGAGGGAGGAATTGGGATAAATGGAAAAACCAATGATTTATATGGAACATGTGACAAAAAAAATAGGTGGGAATGTCATCTTACAGGATGTCAATCTGAATTTAGAACCGGGATGTGTCTATGGGATTGAAGGAACCAATGGTTCCGGAAAAACAATGCTGATGCGGATGATCGCAGGACTGATCTATCCTACGCAGGGAAGAGTACTGATCCAAGGGAAAGAGATTTCGGGAGGAAAAGCATACCCTGTGAATTTAGGAATGTTGATTGAAAATCCGGCATTTTTAGATGGTTACACAGGATTGAATAATCTGAAATTTTTAGCTTCGATCAATCAGAGGGTCACAGAGCAGGAAATCAGGGATACCATTACCAGGGTAGGTCTGGATGCCGATGACACACGAAAATATAAAAAATATTCTTTGGGAATGAAACAAAGACTTGGGATTGCAGCCGCTATTTTTGAACATCCTGATATTTTGATCCTAGATGAACCGGTAAATGCATTGGATGAAGATGGTGTTGCACTGGTTCAACAGATCATTGAGGAAGAAAAGCAAAGAGGTGCACTGATACTTTTAAGCTGCCATGACAGAGAGTTCTTAGAAGGAGCATCGGATGTGTTGTATCGGATGAAAGCAGGTGTATTATCGGAAATGTTGGGAGAAGCACAGGGATGAAAAAATATTGGAAGATTGGAATAGCCGGAGCAGCAGTAGTTGCAGGCTTACTGGTGGGAATCAAAATCCATGCGGTCAATACAGAAACCAAGGATGTGCCAGAAGAAATTTATGAGATGGGTCAGGACGTGTCATTGGATCAATGTGTACTGTTTTCCTATCCGATGGACGGGTATTCCATAAAAGTAAAGAATGCAAGGGTGTTAGACACGGAAAACTTCTTAAAGGAATATCATGCTGTCGGAAAGAAAATTCCGGAATTGTATTATGAACCGCAGATATACGAAGTAGAAGTAGAGATCAGCAATAAAGACAATGAAGAGAGCGGCATTAATCTCAGAGAACTCTATTTACAGGATAATGCCGGGCTGATAGGATTTAATGAAGTATATTACCGGATCGCGAATAAAGAAAAGGGCTATGAGGAGACAGGCATAGCAGTTCGTCCGGGGACCAGTATTACCATGCTGCTGGAATTTTCCATACCGGAGAAAAATTTTAGTAAAAAAGCCTGTAAAAATATGGAGGGCGAGGACTTCAAACTCGTCGCGACACTCTATCCCGTAAAAAAGATGATAAAGTTAAAGTAAAAAGAGGTTCTTAATACTCAGACACGAAAATGTCCGGGTGTTAAGAACCTCTTAACGTTATAAGGTTTTGTATAAAGAAAACGGAAAGAAACGGGGGTGTAGTACGGACTTAAACTAAGAAGAGAGGAAGTGAATTTGATGGAAAAACTGACAAACGAATTGCTCTCGGAATTGAATTGCAATACAGCGTTTACCATACCGATCGGCGGGGGAATTGCAGTTCCCGAATCCGTTGTGCTCACCTGGGGGATCATGGCAGTGTTGATCTTTGGTTCTTATCTGCTGACGAAAAACCTGAGTGTGGAGCAGCCCGGTCGTGTGCAGCTTTTGTTAGAATCAGCCTATCAGACGGCAGCCGATTTTTTCGGAGAATTGTTAGGAGAAAACGGATTGCGTTACATACCATATCTGCTTAGCGTTTTAGTGTATATTGCAGCAGCAAACCTGATCGGCATTTTGGGAATGAAGCCACCGACAAAGGATCTCGGAGTTACGGCAGGACTTGCAATTCTAAGTATTTACAAGACCGTTGTCGATGTGCATGCGTCTGTTTGGAAATGTCCTTGGAGCATTTGTAGTCATGGAAATTTTAAAACTGGTAGTTCCTATTTTTCTGCCGGCAGTCTTCAGTGTATATTTTGACATCTTTGACGGACTGATACAGGTATTTGTATTTTTGACAGCCTTATATATCGGTGAGGCGGTAGAAACGGAAGAGTAATAAGTAAGAAAATAGTAGTTAAAATTGATAAAAAAAGAAAAGAGGTAAATTATTATGACATCATCACTTATCGCAATTGGAGCAGGAGTAGCAGTATTAACAGGAATCGGAGCGGGAATCGGTATCGGAATGGCAACCTCAAAGGCAGTGGATGCGATCGCAAGACAGCCGGAAGCAGAAAAAAGATTAAAGTGAACTTAGTCTTAGGATGTGCATTAGCAGAGGCAACCGCTATTTATGGATTCGTTATTGCGCTGCTTATGATCTTATTGTTGAAATAGTCATAGAAATAATCATAGAAAGGCGGCGAAGCAGATGTTAAGATTAGACGCCATTGTGTATACGCTGGTAAATCTGCTGATCCTTTATGCAGGGTTAAGGCATTTTTTAATAAAACCGATCCAGTCTGTAATGGAGCAGAGAAAGTCTATGATAGAAAAACAGTTTTCAGAAGCAAAAGAGACTATGGATGAAGCAAACCGGCAGAAAAATGATTATGAGGATCTGTTAAAAGGTGTCAAAGGAATGGTGCAGGATATCAAAAAAACAGAAATCGGCTGCATCATATTTGGAAAAGATACAGGGATCCGTGAGGGGATGATCTGTGGAGTGAGATGAAGGAATCGGGAATTACACCAGAAATCAGACAGGAAACTATAGTTAAGAATATAGTGGAGATCAAAATAAGAAAAGGCCACACACTTTCCAAAATGGAAAGTATGTGGTCTTTTTAGTTTATAGATCCGATCATAAAATCCTATAGGATAGAATTTTATTTATTGCTGCGTCTCCAGATGTGCATCTTCTCAGCTTCTGCAATTAATTCATCTCTGAAATCAGGATGTGCAATGGAGATCAGTGCTTCTGCTCTTTCCCATGCAGACAGACCTTTTAAGTTTACGATACCATACTCTGTAACAACATAGTGTGTATTAGAACGTGTATCGGTAACGATAGATCCCTGTGTCAGGGTAGGTTTAATACGGGACTGCATTTTTCCATCCTTTGTAGTAAAGGTAGAAGAGCAGCAGATAAAGCTCTTACCGCCATTTGACAGGTAAGCACCAAGTACGAAGTCTAACTGTCCACCGGCACCACTGATATGTTTGATACCTGAGGACTCAGAGCTGATCTGTCCGAATAAGTCGATATCCACCGCATTGTTGATAGACATGAAGTTGTCCAGTGCGGAGATAGAACGGATGTCATTTGTATAGCTTACAGGAGCACTCATCAGTTCCGGATTTTCGTCTAAGTAATCGTACATCTTCTTTGTTCCTGCACCAAAACCATAGGTCTGACGGAAACGGTCGATATTTTTCTTAGAACCATTGATCTTTCCGGCTTTTGCAATATCAACAAAAGCGTCTACATACATCTCAGTATGAACACCAAGGTCTTTTAAATCAGATTCTGCGATCAGAGAACCTACTGCGTTTGGCATACCACCGATACCAAGCTGTAAGCAGGCACCGTTTGGAATCTCGTCAACGATCAGTTTTGCAACTGCCTTATCAACATCTGTTGCCGGGCCGCCGCCACCAAGTTCACCGATCGGAGGATTGTCACCTTCTACAATGTAAGTAACATCAGAGATATGTACTCCGTTTTCAAAACCGCCGAGACAACGAGGCATATTCTCATTTACCTCTACGATGATCTTTTTAGAAGTCTCGCACATTGCAGTTAAATGGGAAGCATTTGGACCGAAGTTGAAGTATCCGTGCTTATCCATAGGTGCTACCATCAGCATAACAACGTCATCCGGCTGAATGGAGTCACGGTAGTAACGTGGCAGCTCGGAATAACGGATCGGTGAATAATAAGCGAATCCACGGCTGATATATTTACGCTCGATTCCTGACATATGCCATGAATTCCAGCAGAAATGCTCGCCTGCATCTTCACGTTCAAATACAGCTAAAGGCTTTAACAGAATACCGCCACGAAGTTTTACGTCCTTTAATTCGTCGGTACGTTTTGCGAGTGCTTTATCCAAAGCATCCGGAGTGCCGGTACACCAACCATAATCTACCCAATCGCCGGATTTGATAATCTTTACAGCTTCATCTGCAGATACAAGTTTCTGCTGATACTCTTTTTGAAAATCCATCTTAAGAACCCTCCTCTTTTTCTAAACATGAGATTGTTAAAATTTAAACATACATTAATTTTAACACGCAGAGAAGAATAGGTCAACTCTATGTGACGGTTCTTTTGCTTGAAAAATGCACAATCATGGTATAAGATAAAGAACTGATAAGAATCATAAAAAGAAATGCAAGAGGTTAAGTCATGAAAGAAGAAAAAAGAACGCAGATCATGCAAAAGACCGCAGTGGTCTGGTTTGGCGCACTGGTCTGCTGTGCATTGTGGGGAAGTGCGTTTCCATGCATTAAGATCGGCTATCAGATGTTTGAGATTGATGCCGCTGATACCGCGGCACAGATATTGTTTGCGGGATATCGTTTTACATTGGCGGGAATTCTGACCGTTCTTATAGGAAGTGTTTTAAATAAAGGGTTTCTGATACCGAAAAAAGAGAGTTTGGAAAAGATTTTTAAATTATCCATGTTACAGACTGTCCTGCAGTATTTTTTC
>ENA-OZVY01000266-OZVY01000266.1-human-gut-metagenome-genome-assembly--contig:-NODE-266-length-22643-cov-13.960112_pt1 | contig 22643 bp, 20 predicted proteins | sample MGYA00243453_ERZ654061 | MGnify/ENA primary metagenome ERZ654061 (study PRJEB26926, sample SAMN06165135) | human gut metagenome | biome: ENVO:00009003; feature: ENVO:2100002; material: ENVO:00002003... | reverse complement strand
GGCATACGAGATGTCTTAGGGTCTCGTGGGCTCGGAGATGTGTATAAGAGACAGGTGGGCGATAGGGCGGTAGACGTCGGATGCTTTGCAGACGAAGAAATCGTTTCCGGTCGGGAGAGAGGTCATCTTGAACGGCTCTTCCGTCCACAGAAGCTCGTAGCCGCTGCCGCCGCGCAGGTAGCCGGACTCCATCTCTTTTGCACAGTAGGGGCAGTTCATGCGAAATCTCCTTTCTGTTTCCACAGGATGTTCTTCTTGTACGCAGTCTCTCACTTCCAATGCTTTCGCCTTAAATTTACCATTTTTACCGGAAAATGGCAAGATTTGCCTGCACAAAATACTTGACAGGCAAAAATTTTCGGCTATAATTTGAAATTGATTTTCATTTTCAAATTCAGGAGGCCACTATGGCGACCTATACGACCAAACAGCAAAAGGCAGTGCTCGACTGCCTTTCTGAGCGCGCGGACTCGCCGGTCAGCGCGGCGGCGATCGTCGACGCGCTGCGCGAGCAGGGCGAGCACATCGGCATCGCGACGGTGTACCGGCAGCTTGAAAAGCTCGAGCGGCAGGGCAGCGTCCACAAGGTCACGACGGACGAGGGCGCGTACTATCAGTTCTGCACCCACGGCTGCGCATCAGACTGCTGCCTCTTTAAGTGCGAGCGCTGCGGGCGCATCGTGCACCTCGACTGCCACCAGCTCGCGCCGCTCTACGAGCATTTGGAGCATGAGCACGGCTTTTCCATCAATCCCCGCAAGACGATGTTCTACGGCCTGTGCCGCGAGTGTCAGGAGGGCGCATGAAACGCATTGCTTCCTTTTTTTTGGCGCTCGCGCTGGCATTTTCCCTCACCGCCTGCACCGTGCCTGTGGAAAAGGCGGACGACGGCAAAATCCAGATCGTCGCGACGCTTTTCCCCTATTATGACTTCGCCCGCGCCATCGTCGGCGACCGCGCGGACGTCACGCTTCTGCTCTCACCGGGGCGCGAGGCGCACAGCTTCGAGCCCACGCCACTCGACGCCGTCACGATCTCCGAATCCGATGTTTTCCTCTACAACGGCGGCGAGGGGGAATACTGGGTTGACAGTATGCTCGACGCTGCAGGCGAAAATATCGCCGTCATCGCCCGCATGATGGACTACGTCGACGCGCTCGACGAGGAATATGTCGAGGGCATGCAGGGCGCGGACGGCCATGACCACGACCATGAGCATGGCAGCCACGATGACCATGATGACCATGACCACGATCATGAAGAAGGTGAGCACGACAGCGACGAGGTCGAATACGATGAGCACATCTGGACGTCGCCGAAAAACGCCGTTGTCCTCTGCCGCGCCGTCTGCGACGCGATCTGCAAGGCCGATCCCGCAAACGAGGATTTCTACCGCGCGAACTGTGATGGCTACTGCGCGCAGATCGAAGCACTCGACGCGCGCTTTGCCGACCTCTGCGCGTCCGCGCCGCGTAAACTTCTCGTCTTCGCCGACCGCTTCCCGATGCTCTACTTCTGCCGCGAATTCGGCCTGGACTACTGCGCAGCGTTCCACGGCTGCTCGGGCGATACCGAGCCGTCGCTCGCCACCATCAAGTACCTCATCGACAAGGTGGAGGACGAGGATATCCCCGTGGTCTACACCATCGACTTCGGCACGAAAAAGGTCGCCGCTGTGGTGAGTGAGTGCACCGGCGCAGCGGTCGACACCCTGTATTCGATGCAGACCGTCTCGCGCGCGGATTTTGACGCGGGCGAGACCTACCTCACGCTCATGGAGCGCAACTACGAAGCACTCAGAAAGGGGCTCAACGAATGAATGAATCGCCCATCGTCCTCGCGTGCGAGGACGTCACGCTCGGCTACGAGCACAAACCGCTCCTGGAGCACCTGACCCTCACCGTCCGCGCGGGGGACTACCTCTGCATCGTCGGCGAGAACGGCAGCGGCAAATCGACGCTGCTGCGCTCGCTCCTCGGCCTTCTCTCGCCTCTCGCGGGCAAGATCGACTGCCCTGCCCAGCGCGAGGGGCGGCTCGGGTATCTGCCCCAGCAGACGCCCACGCAGCGCGACTTTCCCGCAACGGTCACGGAGGTCGTGCTCTCGGGCTTTTCAAACCGCCGCGCGCGCTTTTTCTACACGGCGGAGGAGAAGTCGGCGGCCTTGATGAACCTCGGCAAGCTCGGCGTGCTGGAACTCAAGGACAAGTGTTACCGCGAGCTCTCGGGCGGGCAGCAGCAGCGCGTGCTGCTTGCGCGCGCCCTGTGCGCGGCAAATGACCTGCTCATCCTCGACGAGCCTGTCACGGGCCTTGACCCCGCGAGCATGCAGGACCTTTACAAAACGCTGCGCTATTTGAACGAGCGCGAGGGCATGGCCATCATCATGGTCACGCACGACATCGAAAACGCCCTGCGCGAGGCCAAGCACATCCTCTGCATCGACCGCGCGGGCTGCTTTTACGGCACGGTAAGCGAGTTTTTGTCTTCGCCCGCCGGAAAACGGTTTGGAGGTGACAGAGCATGAAGCTGCTTCTTTCGATGTTCGCCTATCCTTTCATCGTGCGCGCGTTTGTTGTCGGCATTTTGGTCTCGCTGTGCGCGTCGCTGCTCGGCGTGCCGCTCGTTTTGAAGCGCTACTCCATGATCGGCGACGGGCTGAGCCACGTGTCGTTCGGCGCGCTGTCGGTCGCGGTGGCGTGCGGCTTCGCGCCGCTGTGGTTCTCCATCCCCGTTGTCGTCATCGCGGCGTTCGTGCTGATGCACGTCGCGGAAAAGAGCCGCGTCAGCGCGGACGCGATGATCGCGGTGTTCTCCGCCTCGGCGCTCGCCATCGGCGTCATCGTCACCTCGCTCACGACCGGCATGACCACGGATGTCGACAGCTATATGTTCGGCAGCATCCTCGCGATGTCGCGCTCGGACGTCATCCTGAGCGTCACGCTCGCGCTCTGCGTGCTCGCGCTCTACATTCTCTTCTACCACAAGCTCTTTTCCGTCACGTTCGACGAGTCCTTTGCCCGCGCGACGGGCGTGCGCGTCGGCACGTACAAGACGATCCTGTCCGTTCTAACGGCGCTCACCGTCGTGCTTGGTATGCGCATGATGGGCGCGATGCTGCTCTCGAGCCTCATCATCTTCCCGGCGCTGTCCGCGATGCGGGTGTTCAAGAGCTTCCGCTCGGTCGTGTGCTTTGCCGCGGGGCTCTCGGTCATGTGCTTCTGCCTCGGGCTCACGGGGTCGTATCTCCTCTCCACCCCCGTCGGCGCGACGGTCGTTGTCTGCGACCTTGCGGCGTTCCTCCTCTGCTGCCTGATCGGCCGCGGACGGGGATGACCCACTTCTTAAATTTTCTGAAAGGCTGCGCCTGCAAACTTGCAAAGCACAGCCTTTCATGTTATGTTGATGGTAGTAGCCTGTTCCATACTTCATTGAAAAAATCTGCAAAATTGTGACACTTTTTTGCATTTTCTGCGTCTAATAGAGTAGAAGTACTTTTGAGGAGGTTTCCCTATGAAGAAAAAGCGGCTTCTCCCCCTCGGCATTCTGGCTGTTCTCGTCCTCGCAGCTTTGATCTACACGCGGCCGATGACGCTGCAAGAGATCGGCAAGGTGGATATCGCACAATGCGAATCCGTTTCCGGCTATCACCGCCGTGCCCCCGATTCGGAGTTCACCTCGTTTGAGCTTTCCGCAGAGGATGCGCGCCGCTCGCAGCTCATCGACCTTTTTGCACAGCAGAAGTACCGCCGCTCGCTCATCAATTTGCTGTCGCCGGACGGCGGCAGCTCCCACCGGCCGAAAGACGGCGACTTCATCTGGGATCTGAGCTTCAACTTTGGCCCGACCGATTTTCCCGACGGCAGCACCGGCAAAGGCGTACTTGTCACCTGCCGGAACTTTTTTGGCAAGCTGTCGCTTTTCCGCGCTTACGACGGCAAGACCATCCGCTGCACCGTGCAGGATCAGGACGCGTTTTTGCAGCAGGTCTATGACATCATTTCCGCTGAACCGTAACCCATTCCACACTTTATCACAACAGGAGGAATCACTATGAAAAAATGCGTATCCATTCTCGTCGGCGTTCTTGCCGTCATCGCCGCGGCAGCCGCCGTCCTCGTCGCGCTCGACCGCTTCCGCAAGCAGACCGACGAAGACCCGAACGACTTTGAAGACTGAAAAAGGAGAGGCTTTTGCCTCTCCTTTTTCGTTTCTTTTTAAATAGCTTTCGCCTTGGCGAGCATCAGCTTTGCGCCCGCTTTGGAGCAGAGCTTGATCTCGCCCGCGTAGCCGTCGAGGCGCGCGGCCTCGTCAGCCTTGAGCTCGACGCTCTCGTCGCCGACGATGACGTGAACCTCGCCCACGCCGCAGTAGATGAGCATCATGCCCTCGCTGCCGTGAACGGTCTTGCTCTCGCCGGCGGCGAGCGTTTCGCCGCGCATCCTGCCCTCGCACTTGCCCTTGCGGAGCATGAGGTTGAAGTCGCGGCAGCGGCCCCAGGAGTGCGTGTCGTCGCCGCCGTCGAAGCGGTGGACCTCGTAGGGATTCAGCGTCAGCTTTTCGCCGCCGTTGTGATTGAGCTCGATCGTGCCCTCAAGTGTCGAAATGAGGCGCTCATAGTCGGGCAGGGCCGTAAAGTCGGACTCTGCGTCCTCAACGGTCGCAGAGCTGAGTCTCCACAAAAAGTCGCGGTCTGCGTACACCGCGCCCGCAGGCGCGATGCCGAGCTGGGTCGTCAGGCCGCCGGACCACTTGGTCGTAATGTAGTCACTCGGCGTTAAATGCTGGATGGTCATGGAAATACAACTCCTTTGCAAACTGCAAATGGCTTCGGTGTGCGCGCACCGAAGCCATTTTTTGATGGATCTTTTCGTTTAGCCCTCGATGAGCTTGACGATCTCAGCGTAGCACTCGTCGGCAAGGGGCAGAGCGTGCGCGAGCAGGACCTCACCCTTGGCGCGGTACTCAGCAGCGAACTCCTGATCCTTCAGGGAGCCGACGTTGATGAGCACGTTGAGCCATGCGCCCTGGATACCGGCCTTGAGGGACAGGAACGCAACGCCCAGGTCGCTCGCGGAGGTGTCGTTGAAGCGGCCCAGCAGGGACTGTGCAAGCGTCAGGGTCTCGTCGATGAGCTCCATCATCTCCATCGGGGTCTTGGTGCAGCCCTTCAGGCCCTCCTGGATGGCGGCGGAGCGGGCAGCCTTCTCCTCGTCGGTCGCCTTGGGCATGCCGAACGCGGCGGAGACGACGTTGAACGCCTCGGTGTCGCGGTCCATAACGTCGAGCAGGCGGGTCTTGAGCTCGTTGCCCTTCTTCTCGACCTCGGCAGCATGCTCGGCATACTCGGCATACTTCTTGCGGCCCTGGGTCAGGCCGCCGACCATCGCGGTCAGCGCGGCGCCGATGGAGCCATAGAGTGCGGCGCAGGAGCCGCCGCCCGGCGCGGGAGCATCGGAGGCAACGGTATCGGCAAAGCCGGTAACGGTCATATCAGCTAACTTCATCATGTTGAATATTTCCTTTCATCATTTCGCGCCGTTTTCGTCCCGCGCGGGCATCGCCGCACCTTTACGGTCAGCCGCCCCTCTTGGAGCAGCCAACGCCCGCACGAGCCAAAAGCGTCGCAGACTTTGCCGCCCTCCGGCGGCAAACGATTTTAATCGTTTTTTCTGACGACATGCGCGTCAGAAAAAACACTTTGCAGTCCGCCAGCGTGCGAGCGAAAGCGAGTGCGACGCAGCGGACTGTAAACCAACCAGGAAAAGCGGCCTGCCGCTTTTCCTGGTTGCGCTCAAAAATGCGCTTTCAGCGCATTTTTGAAGTATTTTATTCCATGTCGATCAGGTGATACTCCATGACCTGCTTCTTGCAGTCAAAGTCCTTGGCCTTGAGGTAGAACTCGGCGCAATCGATCAGAGCCTTGGCGGGGGTCAGGCCGACGATCTCGCTCTCGATGACGCGGGTGCCGTAGCGCTCGGCGAGGGCCTTGATCATCTCATAGGTAACATACAGCGGGGTATCCTCGTAGTTGACCATGTTCATGGAGACCTGAGCAATGCCGCGGTCCTCGAGCATGAAGCCCATGGCCTTGCAGCTGCGGAAGCCGCCCGAAGAGCCGCGGATGACCTTGGCGATCTTCTTGGCGATCTCAACATCAGAGGTCTCGAGGTTGCAGTTGAAAGCGACCAGCGGCATACGGGCGCCGATGGCGGTGATACCGGCGGTGGGGTGGATCTTGCGCTCGCCGTAGTCGGGAGCCCAGTCGGGCTGCAGGAGCTTCTCGGGCATGCCCTCGAACTCGCCCTTGCGGCAGGTGGCGAGGTTGCGGCGCTCGGGACGGGTGGCGCTGTCCTCATACAGGAAGGAGGGGACCTTCAGCTCGTCCCAGATACGCTGGGCAACGCGCTTGGACATCTCGACAGCTTCCTCAACGGTCACGTCCATCTGGGGAACGAAGGGGATAACGTCGGTAGCGCCCATGCGCTTGTGCTCGCCGTGATGCTTGTTCATGTCGATGCGCTCGGTGGCGACCTTCGTCAGCTGGAAGGCGACCTCCTCGATGGCCTCGGGAGAGCCGATGAGGGTGAAGACGCAGCGGTTGTGGTTGCCGTCGGTCTGGGCGTCAAACAGGGTGCAGCCGGGAACGCTCTTGGCGGTCTCGACGAGGGCGTTATAGGTGGCCTCGTCCTTTTCCTTGGAGCAGCTGAAATTGGGGATGCATTCGATCAACTTTGCCATGGTTGTTTTCCTCCGTCAATTTATTTTGTATCGTCATTTTGCTCAGACAGGCGCGCTGCGCCCGTCCATTTTTGTTCAGCGTTGCCATTATATCGCGGCCCAACGGGGGAGTAAACAGGTTTTCTTTCTCTTTTTTCAACGGCGGCTTAATTTTTTTAAGTCATCTTCTCCTCGACGAAGCGCTGCACACACGGGGCGCTGAGCACCGCGCTGTTCCATGCCAAAACGGCATACGAGCGGATCGGCAGACCGCGCACAGGCTTTGCCTTTAAAGGCGCGCCCGGATGCGTGCTGAGGATGGACTTTGGCAGAAAGCTGATGCCAAAGCCCGAGAGCACCACCTGCATCGCCATGGGCGTATCGTAGCAGTGGCAGGTCACATTCGGCGTAAAGCCGCTGCGCTGGCACTCCTGCACCAAAAAGTCGTTGTAGCTCCACAGGTCGTCCGAGCGCAGAAGGCACATCGGCACACCCTCGAGCCGCTCGATGGGCACCTCGTTCAGTTCTGGCGCGGGGTCCAGGTCCTCGCGCATGATGAGCTCGAGCTTATCCTCGCCCAGAATGCGCTCCTGCAATCCGCTCGGCTCGCGCGCGGCGGTGCGCAGGAACAGCGCATGCAGCTCGCCGCGGTTGAGCGATTCAATGAGCTCCTGCGGCGAGCCCACACGGATGAAGAGCTCCACCTGCGGATAGCGGCTGTGATATTCATTTATATAATGTAACGCGTACGACATCGCCGAGTAGATGACGCCGAGCTTGATGCGCCCGCTCATGCCCGTCCCCACGCTGCGCACGCTGTCCTCCACGCGGCGGATGTCCTGAAAGATCTGCTGCGTCTGCTGATACAGGCTTTGTCCCGCGTCGGTGAGGGACATGCCCTTGCTGCCGCGCAGGAAGAGCTGCACGCCGAGCTCTTCCTCGAGCTGCGCGATCTGGCGCGAGATCGGCGGCTGCGCCACGTGCAGCTCGCGCGCCGCGGCGGAGATGCTTTTCTCCTCCGCCACCGCGCAGAAGTATTCCAGCTGTCTGAGCTTCATCGCTCGTCCTCCATGTCATACTTTTGAGGTATGGTATGCAGATAAATTAAGTACTTTTCATTATAGCACATCTTTGTTATAATGCAAGTTGTAAAGAAAAGCGAGAATTCCGTTTTCATTTTTATTGGTTTTTACAGAAATATTTTTATGAAAGTGAGGAACCCACCATGATCAATCTTGCAGACGATGCGATGACGATCAAGCTGGACTACGAGCTTCCCGAGTATCCGAAGTTCGAAGAGGGCTACCGTCGCGCACCCCGCCGCGAATCCCACCTGAGCGAGGCCGATAAGGCGCTCGCCATCAAGAACGCCCTGCGTTACATCCACCCCGACCATCATGAGCAGATGGCCAAGGAGTTTGCGCAGGAGCTCGAAGAGCACGGCCGTATCTATGGCTACCGCTTCCGTCCCGAGGGCAAGCTCTACGGCAAGCCCATCGACGAATACAAGGGCAAGTGCATCGAGGGCAAGGCCATTCAGGTCATGATCGACAACAACCTCGACTTCGATATCGCTCTGTATCCCTATGAGCTCGTCACCTACGGTGAGACCGGTCAGGTCTGCCAGAACTGGATGCAGTACCGTCTGATCAAGAAGTACCTCGAGCAGCTGACCGATGAGCAGACCCTCGTCGTCATGTCCGGTCATCCTCTGGGCCTCTTCCACTCCCACAAGATGGCTCCGCGCGTCATCATCTCCAACGGCCTGATGGTCGGTACCTTCGATGACCAGGAGAACTTCAACCGCGCTGCCGCGCTCGGCGTTGCCAACTACGGTCAGATGACCGCCGGCGGCTGGATGTACATCGGCCCCCAGGGCATCGTTCACGGCACGTTCAACACGCTGCTGAACGCCGGCCGTCTGAAGCTCGGCATCCCCAACGATCAGAACCTCGCCGGCCGTCTGTTCGTCTCCGCCGGTCTTGGCGGCATGAGCGGCGCTCAGGGCAAGGCTGCTGAGATCGCCGGCGCTGCCTCCATCATCGCCGAGGTCGACGATTCCCGTATCGAGACCCGTTACACCCAGGGCTGGGTCAGCCACCGCACCGACTCTCTCGAAGAGGCCACCAAGATCGCTCTCGACCACCAGAAGGAAGGCAAGCCCTGCGCTGTCGCCTATTGCGGCAACATTGTCGACCTGCTCGAGTACCTGTACAACAACAACGTCCATGTCGACCTGATGAGCGACCAGACCTCCTGCCACGTGCCTTATGACGGCGGCTACTGCCCGCAGGGCCTCACGTTCGAGCAGCGCACCGAAATGCTCGACAAGGATCCCGACGGCTTCCGTGTCCTCGTCGACAAGACGCTGCAGCATCACTATGAGATGATCTGCAAGTTCCACGAGCGCGGCACCTACTTCTTCGACTACGGCAACAGCTTCCTCAAGGCTGTTTACGACTCCGGTGTGAAGAGCATCTGCAAGAACGGCGAGAACGACCTCGACGGCTTCATCTTCCCCTCCTACGTCGAAGATATCCTTGGTCCCTGCCTGTTCGACTTCGGCTACGGTCCGTTCCGTTGGTGCTGCCTGAGCCGCAACCCCGAGGATCTGCACAAGACCGACGTGGCTGCCGCCGAGTACATCAAAGCCCACAACCGCCGCTATCAGGACTACGACAACTATGTCTGGGTCCGCGACGCTGAGAAGAACAAGCTGGTCGTCGGCACCCAGTGCCGTATCCTCTATCAGGATGCCATGGGCCGCATGAACCTCGCGCTCAAGTTCAACGAGATGGTTCGCAACGGTGAGATCGGCCCCGTCATCCTTGGCCGTGACCATCACGACACCGGTGGTACCGATGCGCCCTTCCGTGAGACCTCCAACATCAAGGACGGCTCCAACATCATGGCCGAGATGGCGACCCAGTGCTACGCTGGTAACGCTGCCCGCGGCATGAGCTACATCGCCCTGCACAACGGCGGTGGTACGGGCATCGGCCGCGCCATCAACGGCGGCTTCGGTATGGTTCTCGACGGCTCCGAGCGTGTCGACACCATCCTGCGCATGTCCATGCCTTGGGATACCATGGTCGGCGTTGCCCGCCGCAGCTGGGCGCGCAACGAGAACGCCATGACCACTGTCGCCGAGTACAACAAGATGTACGAGGGTCAGGATCACATCACCATGCCTTACGTCGCGGACGAAGAGCTCTGCGAGAAGGCCGTGAAGGAATACATGCACTAAAATTTACTTCAAAAAAGGGGCATAGAAATATGCCCCTTTTTTGAGCTGGATACACCCTAAGAGTGTCGGAAAAGCGGCAGAGCCACTTTCCCGAGAAGGGTTCGCTGCGTTCTGTGCCTCGGTTGTCCGCTGAAAGCGGACAATTCGACACTCACTCCGCGCAAAGTGTTTTCTGCCACGCACATGTCGCGGCAGAAAACGATCAAAATTATTTGCCGCCTGCGGGCGGCCTGGGCAGCCGCTGGCGGCTCTGCCGCCTTGCGGATGCCGCGTACCCCTTGCGGGTAAAACTCTGCGAGGCTTTTTTGACAAGCCATCGAACAGAATGCTCTTTCCAACAGTGAGAAAGGACAACATTTACTATGAAAAAGTTACTGGTCAAAAACATCGGCCTGCTGGCGACGCCTGAGGGCAAATCCGCCCATCGCGGCGAGGAGCAGGGCAAGATCAAATTCTTAAAGGATGCGTGGGTGCTCATCGAGGACGGCATCATCGCCTCCGTCGGTACCGGCGCGGTTCCCGCCGTCGAGGGCGCGGAAGTCGTCGACGCGGAGGGCCACCTCGTCACCCCCGGCCTTGTCGACGCCCACACCCACCTCATCTTCGGCGGCTGGCGCCAGAACGAGCTGGGTCTCAAGCTCCACGGCGCAAGCTATCTCGACATTCAGAACGCGGGCGGCGGCATCCAGTCCACGACGAACGCCACCCGTCAGGCCAGCGAGCAGGAGCTCGCCGCCAAGGCCTCCAAGGCGCTCGACGAGATGATGGGCTTCGGCACCACCACGGTCGAGGCCAAGAGCGGCTACGGCCTTGCCACCGAGCATGAGCTCAAGGCGCTCGAGGTCATTAAGGACCTCAACGATCACCACCGCATGGACCTCGTCGCGACCTTCATGGGCGCGCACCTTGTCCCCGCGGAATATAAGTCCAACCGCGAAGAGTACGTCCGCCTTGTGTGCGAGGAGATGATGCCCAAGGTCAAGGAGCAGGGCATCGCCAAGTTCTGCGACGTCTTCTGCGAGGCCGACACCTTCACCGTCGAAGAGTCCCGTCAGGTGCTCGAAGCGGGTCTCAAGTATGGCCTGCGTCCCAAGATCCACGCCGACGAGATCGAGGCCATCGGCGGCAGCCAGCTCGCCGGTGAGATCGGCGCGATCTCGGCTGAGCACCTGATCGTCTGCCCGCCGGAGGGCATTGCCTCCATGGCCAAGGGCGGCGTCATCGCATGCCTGCTGCCCGCGACGAGTTTCAACCTCGGCGCGGTGTTCGCGCCCGCGCGCGACATGGTCAAAGCCGGCGTGCCCGTTGCAATGGCGACGGACTTCAACCCCGGCTCCTGCCCGTGCCTGAACATGCAGTTTGTCATCAACCTCGGCTGCCTCAAGTACAAGCTGACGCCGGAGGAGGTCCTCACGGCTGTCACGCTCAACGGCGCCGCGGCGATCGACCTTGCCGACAAGGTCGGCTCTGTCGAAGAGGGCAAGCTGGGCGACCTTGTCATCTGGGACGCGCCCGACCTCGACTACATCTGCTACCGCGTTGGCAGCAATCTTGCAAAAACCGTCATCAAGCGCGGCGAGATCGTGTGAGAGAACGGTAGAGGGAGAACATGATGGATCGGACTGACTACCAAATCCTCAACCTCCTCCAGGACGACAGCCGTTGCACGCTGCGCCGCATGGGAGACCTTGTAGGGCTGACGCCGCCCGCCGTGTCGGAACGCATTCGCCGGATGGAGGAAAGCGGCGTGATCCGCGGCTATCACATCGACATCGACCGCACGAAGCTCGACTGTAACATCACGGGCTTTATCTCTGTTGCGCTCGAGCCGGACAAGTATGACAAATTCTGCGATTTCTGCGCCTCGCAGAGCGCCATCATCAGCCACTATCACATGGTGGGTGAGTTCAACGCGCTGCTCCGCTTCGCCGTGCGCGACACGCAGCAGCTCGACCAGCTTCTCTCCCTCATCAAGAAGTTCGGCGACTCGCGCACCTCGATCGAGCTCAAGACGCTCTTCGACAGCAAGGAGATCCCGCTGCCGTAACACAACATTCCCTTTGCACCAAGCAGGGCGGCTTTGGCCGCCCTGCTTTTTTGCGCGATCTGAATGCCCCCTTGCTTTTTTCGGGCCATTCCCGCGCATCTGTGTGTTGCGAAAAAAGACGAAAACTGCTATACTTTAATTTATTGAATGAGCATCATTTGGGGAGGGAATCTATCATGCAGCTTGAACAGAGGCAGACGCTGAGCCAAAAGCTCGTGCTGACGCAGACGATGCGCCAGTCGCTCGACTGTTTGCAGCTCTCCGCGCCGGAGCTTACCGAATACGTGCAGGAAGTCGCGCTCTCAAACCCGCTGCTCGACGTACAGTCCCCCACCTATTACGAGACCGAGCTCCCCAGCGAGGCCGCTCCCGCCGAGCGTGAACCGCTCGAGGTTCGCGAGACAGACTCGTGGCGCGGCGTCACCTCCTCCGGTATGGAGGATGTGCAGGACTTCACCGCCTTTCTGACGCGGGAAAAGACGTTCCGTGACCACCTGACCGAGCAGATCGGGCAGATGAAGCTCGTCGACGACGAGCTTCTGCGCCTGTGCCGCTTTTTGATCGACTGCCTCGACGAGCGCGGCTATCTTGACTGCCCGCTTGAGGAGCTGTCCCGCGAATTCGACATCCCGCTCTTCTCGCTCGAGCAGGCGCTGTTTGCCCTGCAGATGCTCGACCCGCCGGGCGTCGGCGCGCGGAACCTGTCGGAATGCCTGACGCTCCAGCTCGCGCAGGGCCGCTCGCTCGACCCGCTGGCGCTGAAGATCGCGCGCGATGGGCTCGAAATGCTCGGCAAGCGCAACTTTTCCGGCCTCGCCGCCCTGCTCGGCGTCAGCGTCGGTGAAGCCAGGGCCGCTGCGGCCAAGATACTCGCGCTTAACCCGATCCCCTCGCGCAGCTTTGCCGGCAGCGAGCAGATCGCCTATGTCGCCCCCGACGCGGAATTTTCCGTGCAGCAGGGCCAGCTCGTCATCGAGCTCAACGAGCGCATTCTGCCGCGCCTGTCCGTCAACGCCGAATACGCCGCGCTGATGAACACGAGCGACGACCCCGAGGTCCAGCGCTACGTAAAAGAAAAGCTCTCCGATGCACAGGCCCTCATCAAGGGCGTCCACACCCGCTGTGACACGCTCGTACAGATGCTCACGCTCATCGGGCGCGAGCAGCACGGCTTTTTCTGTGGCGGCGAGGCACTGCTGCCCGTGACGATGCAGCAGCTTTCCGAAAAAATGGGCGTCAGCACCTCCACCGTGAGCCGTGCGGCGCAGAATAAATACATTCAGTTCCAGGGCAGGATCATCCCCGTGCGCAGCTTTTTCACCACGGCGATCCGCCCCGACGCGGCAGTCTCGTCCCACGCGGTCAAGCAGCGGCTGCAAAGCCTCATTCGCGCAGAGGACCCGGCCGCGCCGCTCTCGGACGAGGCGCTTCGTCTGACGCTCTCGGCTCTCGGCATCGAGGTCAGCCGCCGCGCCATCGCCAAGTACCGCGCGGAAATGGGCATTCCGTCCTCGTCCCAGCGCAAAAAGCGCTGAGCGCGGGGCGCGATCCAATATTTTGTCAGGAGGAGCATGCTCTATGGCCAGCGTCTACGACCGCACCGACATCTACGACCTCTTCGACTCCCCGAAAAAGGATGCACAGACCCTCTCCCACTGGCAGACCGTTTTCGACGGCAGGCCCATTCGCTCGGCGCTCGATGTGAGCATCGGGACGGGCTCGCTCACGCTGCCGCTCGGGCAGCTCGGCGTCTCGCTGTACGGCTCCGATTTGAGCGGCAGCATGCTCGCGCGCTGCCGCAAAAAGGCGGACGAGCGTGGCATCGCCATCGACCTGCGGCAGAGCGATTTCCGCGACCTGACGTCTCATTTTGACCGCAGCTTCGACTGCGTGATGAGCACCGGCAACTCGCTTGCCTACGTGACAAACAACGAGATCACCGGCGTTTTGGAGCAGATGGACGCGCTCGTGGAGCCCGGAGGCTGCCTCTACTTCGACCTTCGCAACTGGGACCGTATCGTGGGGCAGAAAAAGCGTTTTTACTGCTACAATCCCGCCTTTCTGCCAAACGGCGACCGCGTGAACCTCATGCAGGTCTGGGACCATTTATCCGACGGCTCCATTGTCTTCAATCTTGTCTACACCTTTGAGCGCGATAACAAAATCTTCCAAAAAGAGCGTTTTGAGGAGCACTACCACCCCGTGCCGCAGAAATTACTGCTCGACAAGCTCATGCAGCTCGGCTATCAGGACATTCAGGTCAAGGCCTTCCCCGTGCAGTTCGGCGCGTTCGATATCGAAAACAGCGAGTGGTACTGCGTGCTGGCGCACAAAGCAAAATAATCGTTGCCTTTTTCCGCAAAAAGGGCATGATAAGAAAATCATATCACGCGCGGCGGTAAACGCCGCGCGTTTCAACAGGAGGAAATTATCATGGACGGTATGAAAAATATCAGCAAGGCAGAGGTCCTGACCCTGCGCGATCAGGTCGCCTATCAGTCCGGTCAGGTCGTCAGCCGCACGCTGGCGCAGAACGAGCACGTGAGCGTCACGCTCTTCTCGTTTGACAAGGGTGAGGAGATCAGCACCCACGAATCCGGCGGCGACGCGATGGTCACCTGCCTCGACGGCGTGGGCAGGATCACGATCGACGGCGTCGAGCACATCCTGCACGAGGGTGAGAGCATCGTCATGCCCGCGCGCCATCCGCACGCGGTGTACGGTCAGGAGCAGTTCAAGATGCTGCTCGTCGTTGTGTTCTGATCTTTTTATTTACCGAAAAGGTGCGAAAGCAGTCTGTTTTCGCGCCTTTTTCGCGCCTTTACCGCAAGGTGGTGCATTATCGCGCCGCATGCTTCTTTGCGTGGCTTGAATGAAGCTTCATCCATCGGCCCAATTTTTCGCTTCCGATTTTAACATATCATTTTCTCATTGATACTTGACAAAATGTAATGGCATGGTATAATGATGCCAATTTCCGCAGCAAAGGAGGCGATCGTTTGAACACCATGGTTACGTCCAAAAATGTCAATTTTGGAGTAAGCTGGCGACTGATCGTTGGCGCAGAGGGGCATTCGTCCGAATCTATGTCGTCGAAGCAGTCGGCAGCGGTTTGATCGACCTCATTTTCCAAGGCTCGGTTTGATTCGCTGCCTGCAATGATCGGCAGCATGGATCCGGTATGCTCCATTGATCTGGCAAAGCACTTGTGGAATGTTCCACAAGCATGGGAGTATCCCCTTGCAATGTCAGAGCGCGGGAACAGACCGGTTTTTTTGTTACCCAAATCATTCAGGACGGGGCATTTTTGCCCCACCGCCATGAAAGGAAATTTTTTACCATGAAACGCAAGCTCACCGCCAAGGAATACACCTATGTTGCCAGCATGCTCTTCGGCCTGTTTTTCGGCGCAGGTAACCTTATTTTCCCCGTGCACCTCGGCCAGATGGCCGGTTCCAACGTTTGGCAGGCCATTCTGGGGCTTCTCATCACGGGCGTGGGCCTGCCGCTGCTCGGCGTGGCCGCGCTCGGCATCAGCCGCTCCAACGGTCTTTTTGACCTGAGCAGCAAGGTCAACCGCCCCTACGCGATGTTCTTCACCTGCGCGCTGTATCTGACCATTGGGCCGTTTTTCGCCATTCCCCGCTGCGCGACGACGTCATTCACCGTGGGACTTGAGCAGGTGCTTCCGCAAAATGGCAGTAACACACTGTACCTGCTGCTCTTCTCGGTAGCGTTTTTCGCCGCGGCGCTCTTTTTCGCACTGCGCCCGGGCAAGATCCTGACCTGGGTCGGCAAAATTCTGAACCCCTGCTTTCTCGTCTTCCTCGGCATTCTGGTCGTCGTCGCGCTCCTCTCTCCGAGTGCGGCCATCGCGGATGTCGAGCCGCTCGGCGACTACGCGTCCCAGCCGTTTTTCGCTGGTTTCCTCGAAGGGTACAACACCATGGACGCGCTGGCGAGTCTTGCCTTCGGCATCATCGTCGTGCAGGTCATCCGTGACCTCGGCGTGGACGATCCCACCGCTGTGGCGGGGAGCACCGTCCGCGCGGGCATTTTCAGCAGCCTTCTGATGGCGTTCATCTACATCGCCGTCACGATCGCCGGCACGCAGAGCCGCGGCGTGCTTGAAGCCAGCGAGAACGGCGGCACGGCGCTCGCGCAGATCGCACAGCACTACCTCGGCTCCGCCGGTCTCTTCATCCTCGCCGCCACGGTGACGCTCGCGTGCCTCAAGACCGCCGTCGGTCTCATCACGAGCTGCGCCGAGACGTTCAGCGCGCTCTTCCCCGACGGGCCAAAGTACCGCATCTGGGCAATCATTTTCAGCCTCGTGTCGCTGCTGTTTGCGAACCTCGGCCTCAGCGCCATCATCAGCTATTCGCTGCCGGTGCTGATGTTCCTCTATCCGCTCTCCATCGCGCTCATTGCGCTGGCGCTGCTCGGTAAATTCTTCGGCCACGACCGCACGGTGTACTGCTGGACGATTGGCTTCACGCTCATCGCTGCCGTTTACGATCTGATCATCGCGCTGCCCGAGAGCGTGTTCAACGCCATCCACGGTCCGGCCATCAAGGCGTTCGGTCAGCAGTACCTACCGTTTGCCGACCTTGGCCTCGGCTGGATCTGCCCGACGCTTATCGGCGCGGCCATCGGCCTTATTCTGCACTTCATGCGCGGGAACAGGGCCAAGGCGTGAACCCCTTACAAGTCAAAAATCCGTCCGGTCGATGACCGGACGGATTTCTTTTATTTATCGCGTGTTTTCGCCGCTCACAGCGTCGCGGCAAACTTCGTCACCGCGGCAAGGCCGTCTCTGAGCGTGTTGACGTCGCAGGCGTAGCCGACGCGCATGCTGTGGGGCTGCTCGAAGCAGTCGCCCGGCGTGACGAACGCACCGGTCTCGTGGTACATGCGCTTGCAAAACTCGTAGGAGGGGATATCGAAATCGTAGTAAACGAGCGCGGTCGTACCGGCTTTGGGCTTGGTGTAGAAAAAGTGCGGATTTTCCTTGATCCAGTCATCGAGGATGGCGAGGTTCTCGCGCACGATGCGCTGATTGCGCTTGAGCATCACGTCGCTGTGGCGCAGGGCGATGGACGCGATCGCATCGTCGAACATGCCGCAGCTAATTAAATTGTAGTCGCGGTGCGACAGGAACGCCTTGCGCGCCGCTTCATCGTGCGTGGCGATCCAGCCCATGCGAAGGCCCGCGAGCGAGAAGACCTTGGACATGCTGCTGACCGAGATGCCCTTTTCGTACAGGTCGACGATGGATTCGCACCACTCGTCCTCCTGCGTCAGGTGGCGGTAGACCTCGTCACAGAGGATGTACGCGCCCACGCCGCGGGCGATCTCCACGATGCTCCCCAGCAGCTCCTTACTCATCAGCGCGCCGGTGGGGTTGTTGGGGTTGTTGATGCAGATCATTTTCGTCTCGGGCGTGACGAGGCTCTTGAGCTCATTCAGGTCGGGGAGATAGTCGTTTTCCTGCTTTAGGTGCATGATGGCGACGTCCGCGCCGATGGCCTCGGGGATGGAGTAGAGCTGCTGATAGGTCGGCATGATGCTGACCACGCGGTCGCCCGCGGAAATGAGCGAGCAGAATACATGATGGTTCGCGCCCGCCGCGCCGTGCGTGAGCACGACCTCATCGGCCTTGATCGTGTGATAGAGCTTGGAAATGCCGCTGCGCAGCGCCTCGCTGCCCCAGATATCGCCATAGGTCAAGCGCTGGGCACAGAAGTCCTTCAAAAAGTCCTCCTTGTTCTCGCCCGTGAGCTCGAAAAGCTCGTCGAGCGAAACGGAGTCGACGCAGGTCTCGGCGATGTTGTATAGCGCACCCACCTCGTACTCGTTCATCCATTCTTCCACAGCAAAGGGCTTGATGTTCATATCGTTCTCCTTTTCTCTATAAAAAAGTAACAGCACCCACGACCCAGCCTTATCCGGTCGCCCGGAATACCTACGGCTCAGTCATGGATGCCTTTTCTCCCCGGCCGGTGCCAAAGGAGACATTTCATATCAGATTGATTGTATTATAATACAGTTTTTCAGATTGTCAAGCGGGAAAACGCAAAATGTTCAATCTCTTATCGGGTGAATATTCAGTTTTCCGCATTGCTCGCGCAGACTTTTCCCGCCGCCGCGCCGCACAGCGCTTTTTTCTTGCGCTTTTGCGCGCGGACCGCTATACTGGGAAAAAACGACGAAAGTGAGAACGATCATGCCGAATTTCGATCCGTTAACTTACCGATATTCTTCCCGCCGCAACGTGGTCTACGCCAAAAACGGCGTGTGCTGCACGTCCGTTCCCCTCGGCGCACAGGTCGGCCTCGACGTGCTGAAAAATGGCGGCAACGCCGTCGATGCCGCCGTCGCCATGGCCGGCGCGATGCCGCTGCTCGAGCCGACGGGCAACGGCCTTGGGTCCGACTGTTTCGCGCTCGTGTGGATCGAGAAGGAGAAAAAGCTCTACGGCTTAAACGCCAGCGGCGTTGCGCCGATGGCGCTGAGCGCAGACGAGGTTCGCGCAAAAGGCTTTTCCGAGGTGCCCGAGGAAGGCTGGCTCCCCACGATGGTCCCGGGCGCGCCCGCGGGCTGGTCGGCGCTCAATGCGCGCTTTGGCACAAAGCCGCTCTCCGAGCTCTTCGCCCCCGCCATTTCCTACGCCGAAAACGGCTATGCCGTGCCCGTCAATGTCGGCAAGCTCTGGGCGCGCGACAGCAAGCGCATCGCCAGGGTCATGGCGCAGGACCCCGCCCCCTATGAATACTGGTGGAAATGCTTTATGAAGCTGGACGGCTCGCCGTACCGCGCAGGCGACGTCTTCCGTTTCCCCGCCTATGCCGACACGATGCGCTCCCTTGCCGAGACGAACTGCGAAAGCTACTATCGCGGTGAGCTGATGGAAAGGATCGTCGCCCATTCGCGCGCCACGGGCGGCTACTTCTGCGAGGACGACTTCAAGAACTACCACCCCGAATGGGTCGAGCCCATCACGCAGGACTACCGCGGCTACACCGTCTGCGAGATCCCGCCCAACGGCCACGGCATCACGGTGCTGATGGCGCTCGGTATGCTGAACGGACTTTCCTTCCCCGCACAGCGCGAGGATGCGGATTACTATCACAAGGTCATGGAGGCCATCAAGCTCGCCTTTGCCGACACGAAGACCTACGTCGCCGACCCGCGCTATATGAAAACAAAGGTCAGCGAGCTGCTCTCGCCCGACTATCTTGCCGCCCGCCGCGCACTCATCACAGACAAGGCGCTCGAGCCCAAAGCGGGCGACCCGCACTGCGGCGGCACGATCTACCTCTGCACCGCGGACGCAGAGGGCAACATGGTCTCGCTTATCCAAAGCAACTACTGCGGCTTTGGCGCGGGCATCGCCATCCCCGGCACGGGCATCTCGCTTCAGGACCGCGGCGCGAACTTCTCCCTCGACCCGAAGAGCGATAACTATTTGGAGGGCGGAAAGAAGTCCTACCACACGATCATCCCGGGCTTTCTGCTCAAGGACGGCGAGGCCGTCGGCCCGTTCGGCGTGATGGGCGCGTTCATGCAGCCGCAGGGGCAGGTCGAGGTGCTGACGAGCACCATCGATTACGCCATGAACCCGCAGGAGGCGCTCGACGCGCCGCGCATCCAGTGGATCGGCGGCAAAAAGCTCCAGATCGAGCGCGAGGCGGGCGAGGCGATCGCCGAGCAGCTGCGAGCAATGGGGCACGAGGTCGAGATCGCCGACGACCGCACGGCCATGGGCCGCGGCGAGATCATCTGGAAGTGCGAAAACGGCGTTTACGCCGCGGGCACCGAACCGAGATGCGACGGCACGGTCGCAAGCTGGTAACAAAGCAAAAAAAGGAGGCTTCCCGACGGGAAGCCTCCTTTTTTGCACATTTTTCAAAATTAGACCTTGGCCTCGCTGTTGTGCTTGCTGGCGATGTAGCTTCTCATCGAGTTCACGACGATGGTCGCGCCGAGCACGATGAGCAGCACCGCGATGATGAGCTGCAAGCCGTTGGCGATAAACACCGCGCCCCAGGTCGTCTCGCCCGCGGGGATGGTGACGGCAGCGGCATTTTGGATGGCGCTCACCATGGCCATCAGGCGCTGGACAAGCGCCGTGAACGTGACGCAGAGCATGATGACGAGCGGCGGGAAGAGCATCTTGTTGCTGCGGCCCGTGACCTTGAGGAAGACGCACAGCGTGATGAGCACGAGCGCGGAGAGCAGCTGGTTCGCCGAGCCGAACAGCGGCCAGATGTTGGAGTAGCCGATCTTCGTGAGCACGTAGCCGAGCACGAGCGTCAGCACCGTGGAGAAATACGTGTTGCACAGGAGCTTGCGCCAGGGCTCGGCGTGGGCCATGTCGTCCACGCTGAAAAGCTCCTGGAAGCTCATGCGCGCGATACGCGCGACGGCGTCAAGGCTCGTGAGGGCGAGGGCGGAGACGCACATCGTCATAAAGACCGTGGCGGCGTAGTTCGGCACGCCGAACATCTCGAAGAAGCCCGCAACGCCGCGGCTGAAGATCTGGAACGGGGTACCGACGGCGTGAGTGCCGTCCGCCGCGGCGGCCGCACCGGCCACGCAGAGTGCAAGCACGGCAAGCAGGCTCTCGAGGATCATCGCGCCGTAGCCGACCTTGAGCATGTCCTTCTCGTTTTCGACCGTCTTGGACGACGTGCCGGAGGAGACGAGGCTGTGGAAGCCGGACACCGCGCCGCAGGCGACGGTGACGAACAGGATGGGGAACATCGTGCCGAGCTTTTCATTGTTGAAGCCCGTGAAGACGGGGAGGTTCATCGTCGGATGCGCAACGAGAAGGCCGACGACCGCGCCCGCGATCATGCAGATGAACATGAAGGTGGTCATGTAGTCGCGCGGCTGCTTCAAAAGCCACATCGGGAGAACGGCGGCGAAGAAGATGTAGACGAACGTGATGTAGCTCCAAGTCGCCTTGCCGAAGATGAGCGGGCAGTTCATGCCGACGGCGAACGAGGCAACGATGCAGAGGATGCCGAGCACGGCTTCCTTCCAGCCCGAGAGGTTCAGCTTCTTCTGCACAAGGCCGAAGACGACGGCGAACACCATGAACATGATGGACACCATACCGGCTGCGCCGTTGGTCTGCGCGGCGTCAGCAAGCTGCGTCACGCCGTCGACCACGGTGTAGGCGTTGAACGTGCCGGCGACCATGTCGGCGAACGCCGCGATGACGATCAGGCAGAACAGCCAGCAGAACAGCAGAAACAGCTTGCGGCCGAGCTTGCCGATGTACTTTTCGATCAGCATGCCCATGGACTTGCCGTCGTTTTTGACGGAGGCGTACAGCGCGCCAAAGTCCGTCACAGCGCCGAAGAAGACGCCGCCGAGCAGCACCCACAGCAGCACCGGCAGCCAGCCGAACGCGGCGGCCTGGATCGCGCCGGTGACAGGGCCCGCGCCCGCGATGGAGGAAAACTGATGGCTGAAGACGGTCCAGCCGTTGGTGGGGACAAAGTCCTTGCCGTCGTTATACTTGACGGCGGGCGTCTGCGCCTTGGGGTCGATGCCCCAGGTTTTGGCGAGCCAGCGCCCATAGAGTGCATAGGCAGCGACGAGGACGACCGCCGCGATCAGCACGATGACGAGTGTGTTCATGTGATTTCCCTTTCTTTCCTAAAAAAGCTGTGTTCTTCGTCAATGCCGGGAGCAAAAAGAAAAGCCCCGCCTCTGCCGCGGATTTTCCACAACGAAAACCCATCGCAAAGACGAAGGCCAATATCGCGGCGATATCCGCCGCAGATCTCAACTTCCGCGTTACCACTTTGCTTGCCGGAAAACCGGCCGCTCGACCGCTGCCCGAATGGATCGGAGAGCGTACCCTGTTAACGGTGGGGGACCGGCTGCGATTACTCGGCGTTTGCACCTTTCACCGCGGCTGCTCACAGGGGATGGCCTGCCCGTTCCTTGCTGCCGTTTTGCACCACCAACGGCTCTCTGAAAGCGGTGATCCGGGGAAGTCGTGTCCTGCTCAAAGCATTTGACGAATGATGTGTGTACAATAGCCCCATCCTCCGCCGTTGTCAATACAATTTTGTCCGCGCAGGACGGATTTCGTCGAAGAAAATAGACGCCCCATCACTTCTCCGCCGCCGCTTTAGGCAAAATGCAAATGCGAAATACAAATAAAGCTATGCCGAAGCGAAATGGAACCTGGCCGGCAACGCAGTCATAACAACGGGATGCTTTCAAATTTTGACCCGTTTCGGCAGTTTTCGGTTTGCCGAATTTCCACTTGAAATATTTTAACAAAATATCATTTTTTCTTTCTTGACAAAGGCTCATTCTTATGTTAGCTTTAAAAAGCAAAATGAATCAACTGATCGGATGATGAGTTCGGGAGAGACCGCGGAATATTCTGCCGCGGCGCCGAAGGGGAACGCAGAAGCTCTCAGGCAAAAGGGCCGAACTCGGACGACGCTCCGAAAAGTGCGTTTACGCACGCCGAAGGTGCAACCTGCCGCGATGACTCGGGCGGGGAATCTCTCAGGTGATCAACGGAGGCACAAAGCTCAAAAGGGAGTTTCTGTCTCTTATACACATCTCCGAGCCCACGAGACCCTAAGACATCTCGTAT
>ENA-OZVY01000256-OZVY01000256.1-human-gut-metagenome-genome-assembly--contig:-NODE-256-length-22949-cov-19.580283_pt1 | contig 22949 bp, 16 predicted proteins | sample MGYA00243453_ERZ654061 | MGnify/ENA primary metagenome ERZ654061 (study PRJEB26926, sample SAMN06165135) | human gut metagenome | biome: ENVO:00009003; feature: ENVO:2100002; material: ENVO:00002003... | reverse complement strand
GACCTGTGCGATAAATGCCGGAATATTGATAGAAACCGGACATCCCTTCATACACTGTGCGTTTTTACAATTTAAGCAACGGGAAGCCTCTGCAACTGCCTCTTCCTCGTTGTATCCATAACATACTTCCTCAAAATTCGTAGCACGAACCTTTGGTTCCTGCTCACGAACCGGTACTCTGACTAATCCTTCCATTACTTGTCACCTCCGCAATGGCCGCATCCACCGTGATGGGTAGCGCCCTCTTCATATGCGAGCTTTGCTCTTCCTTCTTCTGTCTTATACTGCTGCTGACGCTTCATTGCCTGATCAAAGTCAACGAGATGTCCGTCAAACTCCGGTCCGTCAACACATGCGAATTTTACTTCACCGCCAACCATCAGACGGCATGCTCCACACATACCGGTTCCGTCTACCATGATCGGGTTCATGGATACAACGGTAGGAATCTCAAGCTTCTTGGTAAGGATGGTAACGAATTTCATCATGATCATCGGTCCGATTGCAACACATACGTCATAATGTTTTCCATCATCAATCAATGCCTGTAACTGCTGGCAGCCATTTCCGTGAAATCCGTAAGTACCGTCATCCGTACATACATATACATTTCCGGCTACTGCCTTCATCTCATCCATATAAAAAAGCAGATCCTTGGTACGGGAACCCATGATCACGTCTGCATCAATTCCGTGCTCATGCAGCCATTTTACCTGGGGGTATACCGGTGCGGTTCCCAGACCTCCTGCGATAAATACAATTTTCTTTTTCCTGGTCTCCTCAAGGTTCTCCTCCTCACAGAGTTCGGACGGACATCCCAAAGGTCCAACGAAATCTTCGAGAGCATCGCCCTCATTTAAGGCCATCATACGCTCGGTTCCTGCGCCAATCGTCTGTACCACGATGGTGACAGTCTCCTTCTCTCTGTCATAGTCACAGATCGTAAGCGGAATACGCTCTCCTACTTCATCTGTCTTTGCAATGATAAACTGTCCCGGCAGACACTCATTGGCCACACGCGGTGCCTTGATGTCCATCAGGATAATGTTATCTGCCAATGTTTCTTTTCGAACAATCGGGTACATAAACTGCCTCCTGTATGTAATAAATTTAATCTAATCCCTGTTCTCTTTTTCTGCTGAATACAAAAAGAGGTGTATAGCACACCTCTTTATTGTATATGACTTCTTCACTTTTCGCAACGACTTTTTACGAAAAATACACAAGCTCATCTTCCGGTTTCTGGGCTTTTTCGATGGAAATCGGGTAAAGAACCGGTCCTTTTCCCTTATATTCCCGTGCAAATTCGACACGAATCTCTGCCGTAATTGTAATCCATGACTTGTGCGGAAGTTCCTCTTCCCTGTCATATTTACATTTGAAACCGATAAATGTCACATCCTCAATGCAGCAGGTCATCGCAAACCGTCCCGGAACAAACACGCCTTTCTTAAGTTTATCCGGATTATATACCAGAGCCAGGAATTTTACTTTCTTGCGATCGTATTTCTTGTAATTTTCCATGGCATCCATGTACCAGATAGCATAATCCGCATCGGTCAGCTCAATCACATCCTGATTGATATCAAACGGTAATTCCTCCGGACGCTCATCAATCGTTCCGTCCTTGCGCTCATAGACAATCTGTGCTTTCCGGTTGATGTTCTTAATGGTACGGCGCAGATGTCCGCGATCGGTATCATCATCTGTACGGTTAAAAATAACCACATCACTGGAAAAAACCTGTTCCTGCATCATTGCACGCATATTATTCATATACAGATCATACGTCGTGGAATCTACGGTTGCCAGTGACTGTACAATCACCCAGCCCTCCGGCATTTTTGCCTCAAGCAGCTTGTCCATCCCCCAGGTGCCGTTGTACTCGATAAAAATTTGTTCCGGCTGATAGGTGTCCTGGATTTCCTGCAGTTTTGCAGGCGTAAAATCCTCTTCCTCTTCGACCGTTACCAGCTTGAAGTTGATGGTTGCAAGTTTTGCTTCGTCATATTCTTTCTCGCCGTCTTCGCACATGATGATAATTCCTTTCGAACCATCACCGAAGTTATTCTCAAACAGCGTTTCTTCTACGAGAGTTGTTTTTCCGCTGTCCATAAATCCTGTAAATAAATATACCGGAATATCCTGTGCCATAATTGCTCTCCTTACATTTTTATTGGGGTTTACAGCATTTTAAAGACCAAATGTCTTCAGTAATTCATCCTCATGAATCTCCGTTCCGATTACCACGATACGTCCGGTGTAATCCGGCTCGCCCTCACGGATCTCATACTCGCCCGGAACCATATCAAAGTACAGCCAGGTGCCATCGGTACTCTCCACCATACCTTTGGAGCGGAGGATATTGTCAGAATCGACAAACTTCTTAAGTACTTCCTCAAGTTTTGCACGCTCAAATTTGTGCGGTGTCTCCTTGCCCCAGCTGGTAAATACGTCATCTGCATGATGATGGTGATGGTGCTCATGGTCATGGCAGCCACAGGTACAGTTTTCATCATGCTCATGGTGATGCTCATGCTCCTCATGATCATGGCAGCCACAGGTACAGTTCTCATCATGTTCATGGTCATGATGATGTTCATGATCTTCGTGGTCATGGTGATGCTCATGCTCATGGTCTTCATGGTGATGCTCATGTTCTTCGTGGTCATGGTCATGATGATGGTGCTCATGCTCATGTTCTGCCTCTTCCTTTGCATGATGTGCCTCAGCAAGAGCCTTCATCTCCAGGTTATCCTGTCCTTCCATTACCTTAAGGATCTGTTCTCCGGATAATTTTGCCCAGTCTGTTGTAATAATGGCAGCCTTTGGATTCAGTTCCTGAATTTTATTGACACAAAACTCCAGCTGTTCCGGTGTTGCATTCTGGCTGCGGCTTAAAATGACAGTTGTCGCATACTCGATCTGGTTGTTGAAAAACTCACCGAACGCCTTCATCTGCTTGCTCGCCTTAAGCGCGTTTACAACCGTTACCAGTGCGTTTAATTTTACATCCTGCTCTTTTTCAATATCAATCACGGACTTCATAACATCGGAAAGCTTACCGACTCCGGATGGCTCAATCAAAATACGATCCGGATGATACTTGGTGATGACTTCATTTAAGTTCTTTCCGAAATCACCAACTAAAGAACAGCAGATGCATCCGGAATTCATCTCTGTAATCTGGATTCCAGCATCCTTTAAAAAACCACCGTCAATGCCGACCTCGCCAAATTCATTCTCGATAAGGACAATCTTTTCCCCGGTAAATGCCTCATCAATCATCTTTTTGATAAAAGTTGTTTTTCCGGCTCCTAAGAATCCGGAGATAATATCTATTTTGGTCATGATAATCCACTCCTTTTTGTTTTTTCAAAATCTATTCTATTTTACTCGTTTTTTTATAATAATGCAAGTTGTGACACAGCCGGTCTAATAATGCATATGATAAAGTTTTTCATACACACCGCCCCGTGCCAGCAGTTCTTCATGGGAACCGGATTCCGCAATCCCGTCTTCTGTCAGAACCAGAATTTTTTGTGCATTCTGGATCGTTGTCAGACGGTGGGCGATCACAAATGTCGTACGGTTCTTTGCCAGTTTCTCCAATGATTCCTGTACGACCCTCTCGCTCTCGTTATCCAGTGCGGAAGTTGCCTCATCAAAGATCAGAACCGGTGGATTTTTCAAAAAAACACGGGCTATGGAAAGCCGCTGCTTCTGCCCTCCGGAGAGCTTGATTCCACGCTGTCCGATATCTGTATCATATCCATCGGGAAATGCCATGATAAATTCGTGGGCATTGGCATTTTTTGCAGCAGCAATCACTTCTTCCCTTGTCGCATCCGGCTTTCCATACCGTATATTTTCAAAAATCGTTCCCGCAAACAGGTATACATCCTGCTGCACCATTCCGATATGGTCACGCAGGCTCTTTAACGTCACCTTACGGACATCTTTCCCATCCACGCGGATACATCCTCCGGTCACATCATAGAATCTCGGAATCAGGGAACAAAGCGTTGTCTTTCCGGCACCGGATGATCCCACCAGTGCCATATATGCCCCTGCAGGCACATGCAGATTGATCCGGTTAAGCACCTTCTCCTGATTGTCTTTGTACTGAAAAGAAACATTTTCAAAATCAATGGTTCCTTTCACATCGGTCAGTGCTACAGCATCGTTTGCATCCTGGATTTCCGGTTCAATATTCATAATTTCCTGAAACCGTTCAAATCCCGTATAGCCATTCTGAAACTGCTCGGTAAAGTCCACCAGTGTCCGGATTGGATCCGTAAATACCCCAATATACAGCAAAAACGTAACCAGATCATTGACCGTGACCATTCCCTTTGCAATGAGAACCCCTCCGGCAAGGATGACATTTACCTGAATCAGTGTTGTAAAAACGCCAACCCCGGCCTGAAAACTGCCCATGTAATGATAACTGTTCTTCTTTGCCGCAAGAAATCCGTCATTTCCATGACGAAATTTTTCGTTTTCAATCGCCTCATTGGCAAACGATTTCACCACACGGATGCCTGACAGATTATCCTCGATCTGTTCATTAATCTCGGCAATTTTAATACGGTTCTGCTGAAAAGCCCGGCGCATCCGCTTATTTAACACAAATGCAAATACAAACATAACCGGAAGCACTGCAAACGCGGCAAGCGCAAGCCATCCATTAATGTTGAGCAGGATCACAAACGCTCCCACTATCTTTAATACCGACAGGATAATATTCTCCGGGCCATGGTGCAGCAGTTCTGTAATATCAAATAAATCTGCCGTCACACGGCTCATCAGCTGTCCGACTTTTGCATCATCATAAAAAGAAAAAGACAGCTTCTGCAGATGCCCAAACAATTCGGCCCGCATGTCATATTCCATTTTTGCCCCCATCACATGTCCATAATTTCCGATAAAAAACCGGCTGTAACAGTCCAATGCCAGAAGCACAAACAATCCGATGCCAATCAAAAAAAGTTTCCGCAACATCATCTGGGGCTGCTGATAAATCAGAGTCGATGTCACATACCGCACAACCAGTGGAATGGTCAGTGCCACTGCCGCAGAAAGTGTCGCAAATAACATGTCTGCCGCAAAAACTGCCCGGTAGGGTTTGTAATAGCTTATCATTTTTTTCAGATTTTGATTCATGGTTCACCTCATCCTGATCATTTTTGCAAAAAAGCACCCCGCGAGTTATCCCGCGGGGTTAAATACATTAGTTGTATTTTCTTTTTCTAGCAGCTTCAGATTTCTTCTTACGCTTTACGCTTGGCTTCTCGTAATGCTCTCTCTTACGAATCTCCTGCTGGATACCAGCCTTCGCACAGTTTCTCTTGAAACGACGTAATGCGCTATCTAAAGTCTCATTCTCTTTTACGATTACACTAGACATTCTTTCCTAACCTCCCTCCAGTTGCGATATTGTGCATCAACTGTAAGGTAATCTTAATTGCACTATCGATTATTTTAACAAAATATCCTGATTTGTCAATAGTTTTTCCGAAATTTGCATAGTTTTTTTCTTCCACATGCTTAAAGCTTTGTAAACACGGAAGTTTCTTTCTTCAATCCCTCTGCAATTGCAAAGTTCTCATCCATCTTCTTGGAAATTTTATCCATATCGGATACAAGAACCTGTGTGCTGTCCGCTGCCGAAACGACTCCACTGACGCCTTCCTCGATCGCATGGGAAATCGTATTTACGGAATTTGCAATCTCATCCATGGAATTCTGTAAAGAATCCGTCTTTGCCTCAAAATCTGCCATGACGCTTTCAATAAACGTTGCCTTGTCATGATATGCGCCACCGGATTCCACAAACTTCTGGAATTCCGGCAGGATTTTTTCATTCATGTACTCTACCAGTCCGTTTGCATTGTCTGCAAGATTATGTACTGCAGTTATGACAATGGCATTGATGCTCTGGATATTGTTAGCCGCTTCCTGACTAGCGGCTGCCAGCTGACTGATTTCGGAGGCAACCACTGCAAATCCTTTTCCTGCATCCCCGGCACGGGCAGCCTCAATGGATGCGTTTAATGCCAGCAGGTTTGTCTGGCTTGCAATATTTAAGATGTCGTTTGTCAGATTGTCTACCTGATTGACACTGTTGCTGTCCTCAATTGCCTGACTCAGCACGGAAACAATGTCATTTACTTTCGCACCCGTTGTATCCATATTTTCACGTGCAGCATGTTCCATTGCCTCTGCATGCTCTTTCATTTCTTTTGTATACTGATTGATTTCAATCGTTTTCTCTGCAATTGACTTGACTTCACCGGCAACCGATTCGGTATTTTCATTAATCCGTGAAGCATTGTCGGAAATATCCTGCATCGTTGCAGAAAGTTCTTCCGTCAGTGCGGACAGATCGGACACACTTCCATTGGAAGTCTGTACACTCTCACGCACTTCATTTACAACGCCCTCAAGTTCCCTGGAATTGCTGCTGATCATCCGGAAAATTTCCTGCAGCTTTGCCATAAAAGCATTGATGCCTCCACCGACAGATGCCACTTCTTTGTTGTTGGTAATGGTAACCCTGCGGGTCAGGTCACCCTGCCGGTTATCAATTCCAGAAATAATCTCATTTATTTCCCTGTTCGTATTTGTAAGCGGATAGATTACCCACCGAAGCACTGCCACCATTGCTGAAAAAAGTGCTGCAATACTAATCAGAATCGTCACTACGCTTGTTCCGATTGAACTATGGTATGCAGATGTCAGTTTCTGTCTCTGTGCATCTGCATCCTGATTTACAATTTTCTTGATACTTTCGATATCCGACTCAATGGCATCTGCACACTTGCTGATTTTTCCATTCGCAAGTTCATAGGCATCTTCATTTTTCCCTGCTGCGGAAAATGCCATAACATTGGCACATTCATACTTTAATTCTTCGTAATTTTTTTTGATATCATTGTATTCTTTTTTGGTATCCGGTGTCACGTATGTCTTGTAACTTTCCAGATCTTTCTCCAATGCATCTTCCTGACTGCGGATTTTTTCCACCAGCTTGATCATGGAATCCAGATCCACCGCTATGATATGGGACAGTCCCAGATTATGGATGTCCTGCGTCTGTTTCTGGATTTCTGCCAGACCCGAAACATTCTTTAAAGATACTTCCGAAATCTGTACGGCACTCCGGTTAACGTTCCTGATATTGGAAACAGACATCACATTCGAGATGATACTGAATATTCCAAGTATAAATACCGGAATTAAAATGATAAGTTTGGTACTTAATTTCTTTTTCTGATTCATATGCTCCCACCTCTTAGCCTGCTACTGATTTTGTAATACCATCGACCAGATTATCCATCAGTTTCTGTAACTTTATGTGGTTTGGATTTCCTGCTGCCATCGTATTCCCGAATTCCATGCTTGCATCCCAGTAACTGTTTCCGACACGCTGCAGTTTTCCGAATTCCGACTGTGCAATCACTGCCTGAATGGATGGAGAAGCCTTAACCGCATCCGAATCCGCTGCCTTTGTATTGGAAGGTCCCTGTCCGTTCATCTCAAACCGGACAGTCTGGTTCTGCTCATTGGTCAACCAGTCTGCCAGTTTTGCTGCCCACTGTGGATTTGCCGAATAAGCACTGACTCCCATCAGCTTATAGCCGGTAAAGGAAGCCATCTGTACCTGTTTTCCTGCCACGGTATAGGTCGGAAGCTTGGCTGCGCCAATATCATCTCCCCAGATCTTTTTCAGTTCGGTCTCACTCCATACACCGCTTACCCCTGCAATTACACTGCCTTTTTTTGCACCTTTAATAAAATCTTCATTCACCGCATTTTCAAATCCACTGCTGGAACTGATATCAAGCATCGCCTGCGCAATATCCACGCCTTTGATATCCCCTTCGGTGGAATTCCATTCACAGTGGTTTGTCACATTGTCATCATTGATACCGAAATCCAGTCCTGTATTTCCGAAAAACGAATACAGATACCAGCCGGAAGACCAGTCCATCATAAACTTCTTATGATTTTTTTCTGCTACTTTTAAAATGCCGTCAAGGGTTTTGACATCCGAATCACTCAGGTACTTTTTGTTATAATACAAAAAATACCCATTGTCTGCAGTCATGGGATATGCATAAAGCGTATCATCGACTGTGGCAGCGTCTATTGCGCCCTCCACATTTGCTTTTTTCACTTCGTCTGCATTCGGAACCGGATACAATGCACCACCGGCCGCCATAGAAGCCACCTGGTCATCTGCAAGGATAAACACATCAGCTGCGTTATGCACATCTCCAAGCACATTGTCACGCGTATCGGAATCCGCATTCTGTTCCAGAGTGATATCAAAAGTTGCCTGCCCCTTATACTCTTCTTTGAAACTGTCGATCATCTTATTCAACGCATCATACGTTGATTCCTCTGCCCACACTCTCAGTTTTACCGTTCCGCTCGTCCTGTCCGTCTCCTGTGCACTGCCCTGCGTGGTCTCCGTTGCACCCTGAGGTACCGCCGATGCGCAGCCGCCCAGCATGGACACAGCAAAGATTCCTGCCAGCATGGCTGACAATAACCTCTTTCTCTTCATAAAGTCTCTCCCTTTCTTCATGTCGTTTCCACCTTTTGTTGTATATACACAAATTTCACAGTGGATTTACTGTTATTATACTATAAATATTTGCAAAAAACAGGTAAAATTGCATTTTTATTGCGCATTTTTACCTGTTTTTTGCGTTTTTATTATATTCTTTTATACGTTATCAGTGATAGATTATTTCAACATGTTTTCCAGTACCGTCTTCGCCTGTGCAATGGCATCCGGAATACCAGCCGGATTCTTTCCACCGGCCTGCGCCATATTCGGACGTCCACCGCCGCCACCGCCGACGTTTCCGGCGATCGCCTTGATCAGATTACCGGCATGTGCCCCCTGCTTCATCGCTGCATCGGTTGCCATGGCAATCAGGTTTACCTTTCCGTCACAATCGGATGCGATCACTACGACGCCCTCACCGATCTTGTCCTTCAGCTGGTCACCGAGATCACGCAGACCATTCATATCCACACCAGATACGCTGGTTGCCAGAAGCTTCACACCTTTGACATCCTCGATCTGATTCATCACATCCCCAAGTGCATCCTTGGCTGCCCTGCTCTTTAACGCCTCGTTCTCGCTCTGCAGTTCTTTCATCTCTGCGGTCAGATGCTCCAGACGTTCCTTAAGGTTTGCAGGTGTGGATTTTACAACCTTCGCTGCTTCCTGAAACTCTTCTTCCATCTTTTTGTAGTATGCAATCACATTGTCACCGGTCAGTGCTTCGATACGGCGCACACCGGCTGCAACACCGCTCTCAGAAAGAATCTTAAATGTCTTGATCTCTGCAGTATTCTTTACATGTGTACCGCCACAGAACTCTCTGGAGAACTCTCCCATGGAAACGACTCGGACTTTCTCTCCGTACTTTTCGCCAAACAGAGCCATTGCCCCGGTCTTCTTTGCCTCATCAACGGTCATGATATCGGTACGGACTTCCATGCCCTCGTTGATCTTTTCATTGACCATGTCTTCCACTTTCTGCAACTCTTCCGGAGTCATGGCTGCAAAGTGGGTGAAATCGAATCTGGTACGTTCACTGTCCTGATAAGAACCCGCCTGCTCGACATGTGTACCCAGCACTTCACGGAGTGCTTTCTGCAGTAAATGGGTTGCCGAATGGTTTGCACAGGTCTTTGCGCGAAGTTTTGCGTCTACAACCAGTTCCACTTCCTCGCCGGTATGGATCATGCCGGACACCATATGCCCGATATGTCCGTATTTACCGCCCAGAAGCTTAACCGTATCCTCAACCTGGAATACACCGTCTGCCGTACGGATCTGTCCCTTATCGCCCTGCTGACCGCCCATCGTGGCATAAAACGGAGTCTTCTCTACGATAATGGTTCCTGCATCCCCATCGGAAAGTGCTTCCACGATCTCGGTCTCGGTCGTCATAACCGTAACTTTAGAAGCATATGTCAGATTCTCGTATCCGACAAATTCTGTTGTGATAGAAGGATCAATCTGCTCGTAAACCGTTGCATCCGCACCCATGTAGTTTGTCACTTTACGGGCACTTCTGGCTTTCTGTCTCTGTTCTTCCATACAGGCCTTAAACTCGTCCTCATTATAGGAAAAGCCCTTTTCTTCAAGGATTTCTTCGGTCAGATCTACCGGGAATCCATAAGTATCGTAAAGTTTGAATGTATCGGCACCGGAAAGTTCCTTTTTGCCGTTTTTCTTCATCTCCTCCATCAGGTCAGACAAAATGGCAAGTCCCTGATCGATGGTCTTATTGAATTTTTCTTCTTCCTGTGTCAGAACCTTAAAGATAAATTCTTTCTTCTCTTCCAGTTCCGGATATCCATCCTTGCTCTCATTGATGACAGTTTCTGATAATTTTGCAAGAAACAGTCCGTCAATTCCAAGCATCTTTCCGTGACGTGCCGCACGACGGATCAGACGTCGCAGAACGTAGCCTCTTCCTTCATTGCTTGGCATAACACCATCGGATACAAGAAATGTGGAAGAACGGATATGATCCGTAATCAGACGGATGGATACGTCATCCATGGCATCTACTTCATACTTCTTTCCGGACATCTCACAAATCTTGTCGCGGATCGCTTTCATAGTATCAATATCAAATACGGAATCCACATCCTGCATAACAACTGCCAGACGCTCAAGCCCCATACCGGTATCAATATTTTTCTGGGAAAGCTCGGTATAACCGCCCTTGCCGTCCCCTTCAAACTGTGTAAACACGTTGTTCCATACTTCCATGAAACGGTCACACTCACAGCCTACTTTACAATCCGGACTTCCGCATCCGTATTTTTCGCCTCTATCATAGTAAATTTCAGAACACGGACCACATGGACCGGCACCATGCTCCCAGAAGTTGTCACATTCTCCGGTCTCAGGATCACGGTAAAAACGTGTGATTTTTTCTCCCGGAACACCTACCTCTTTGGTCCAGATCTCATATGCTTCCTCATCTTCTCCATAAATGGACGGATAAAGACGATCCTCCTCAAGCCCAAGTACCTTTGTCAGGAATTCCCATGACCAGGCAATCGCTTCATGCTTAAAATAATCCCCAAAAGAGAAGTTTCCAAGCATCTCAAAGAATGTAAGGTGACGCGCAGTCTTTCCTACATTTTCAATATCTCCGGTACGCACACACTTCTGACATGTAGTCACACGTCTGCGTGGCGGAATCTCCTGTCCTGTAAAATACGGCTTGAGCGGTGCCATTCCCGCATTGATGAGTAATAAGCTGTTGTCATTGTGTGGTACTAATGAAAAGCTTTTCATGACAAGATGTCCCTTGCTCTCGAAGAAGTCAAGATACATCCGGCGCAGCTCATTTACGCCATAACTCTTTTTCATTACCAGTTCCTCCAAAATCATTCTTTCGTCGTGTCAGCCTTCGCATCCTTGTGTCTGCGGAGTCTGATACCAATAAATGCCCCTAATCCGCCGACCAAAGCCAAAACAGCCATCTCGACCACATATCTGCCAATACATAAAAGAAAATCTGTCATATAGTTTTCTCCTCTCTGTTGTTACCCCATTAACTTAATTATTATATATGAATTTTTCTGTAAATTCAAGAGTTAGAGTTCCCCGAACGGAAATACCTGATTCTCCCTTTCAATTTCAATTACGCGGTCTGCCATTCCAAGATTTGTAATGTGTTTTTTGTATTCCCTGATTGCAGAATAATCCTGCCACATATGCATCGGGAAAACAAATTCTGCATCGGTGTTTTTCAGCACAAAATCAATCCCGAGTGTCTGATACGGTCCCAGCCGCGGATCCATCGGGACAAACGCAAAATTGACCGGCTTGTCCGCAAGCTTACGGATCTCGTGCCGGAAAGTGCGTTCCTGTTTGCCGTTTATAAGTTCTCCCACATGTTCCATCTTCCAGTCGTTTAAATCTCCTGCATGGAAGATACTCACCCCACGCACATTCACATAAAATGCCACTCCTGCATCGGTAGACAAAAGGGTCTGGATCTTTAGATCATCCACTTCATAATGGTTGTTTGCGGAGACAAACGTCACTTTTTTCCGCACCCCCGGGTCAATTCCATGCTTTTGCAGAAAATGCGGACTGATGCGGATATCCTTGGATAAAATATAATGTACATTGGTATATTTTTCACTCCAGCGCAGAATATCCATGTCAAAATGATCCTGATGTTTGTGGCTGGCAAACATATAGATTTTTGTATCCGGTGCGTAATCCGGAATCTTTCCCGTAAAGTGGAAACCATTCACCCGGTCCCCGCCAAAATAATCAAAAATCAATACCAGATCATCCACTTCCACCAGAAAACAGCTGTGATGTATAAAAATTACCTGCATGTTGTTCCAATCTCCTTTATCATCTGTGTTACAAGCTTTTGAAATACCGGAGCCACCGCATCGGCTGCTTCCTGCACCTCCTTATGTGACAATGGCTGTGGCGAAATGCCGCATGCCAGATTCGAGATACAGGAAATTCCCACAATCCGCATCCCCATATGATTCGCCGCCACAGCCTCACATGCCGTACTCATTCCTACGGCATCTGCTCCGAGTGTACGCGCCATTGCCACCTCCTGTGGAGATTCATAGGCCGGCCCGGTAAACTGCAGATACGTTCCCTCTTTTAAATCCGCCCCGGTCTCTGCCGCACATTTTTTTGCGATTTTCTGTAAATCATAATCATAAATCCGGCTCATATCCGGAAACCGCGGTCCCAGTTCCTCTATATTTTCTCCAATGAGCGGCGACGGAACAAAACTTGCAATCTGCCCGGTAAGAAGCATCAGATCCCCCGCCTTCATGCCCAGCTGGATTCCGCCCGCTGCATTTGTCAAAAACAGAACTTCTGCCCCCAGAAGTTTCATCAGCCGGATCGGCCGTACCACTTCCGTCATGGAATATCCTTCATAATAATGCACACGTCCCTGCATGCACACAACCGGCACATCCCCGACATAACCAAACACAAAGCGCCCGGTATGGCCCGGCACCGTAGATACCGGAAATCCCTCGATCTCATGATAATCCACCGCGGCCTCCACGCGAAGCTGCGACGCATAATCACCCAGACCGGACCCCAGTACCAGTGCCACTTTCGGCACAAAATCTGTTTTCGTCCTCACGCTGCGCACACAGCGCATGAGAGTTTCATATTCGTTGCTCATTTGTTCTCCTTATTTTTTGCAATTACATACAGAATTTCATTAACTAATAGTATAACAGAATCAAAAATAAAATAAAACAAGAGCAACTGAAATTCATACTTTTTTTATTTCTCTTAAATAATGATGCAGATCATTCCCCCATTGCTGTCATTGACAATTTTCTGCATGGTATCCTGCAGTTTCAGCTGGCACTCATCATCCATCTGCAGGATCTTGCTGCGGATGCCGTCTTCCATCAGTTCCCCGACCGATTTTCCGAAAATATTTGTAGTCCAGATTCCTTCCTTGCTCTCCTCCCCCTCGCGGATATATGCAATCAGATCATTTGCCTGTTCCTCACTGCCGACAATCGGTGCTATTTCGGTCTCAATGTCTGCCTTGATCATATGAATGGACGGGGAAATTGCCCGCATTTTCACGCCATATTTTCCGGCATGCTGGATCAGCACCGGATCTTCCATCCGGATATCCGAAAGCCCCGGCATGACCACTCCATACCCCTTCTGTTCCACAGCAGCCATGGCATCTTCCACACGCTCGTATTCTTTTTTCATCCGGGAGAGGGAACGCAGCATGGAAATCATCTGATATTCCCCTTCGATCTGCATTCCCGTCATCTCACTGATGTAGGAGAAATAGCACTGTTCCGTTGTCTCCATACGGATCGTCACGGTTCCGTTGGAAAGATCCGCCGTCTGCAGCTGGATGTCACGAAAAACTTCTTCTCCCATCTGCTCATTTGCACTTTTTACCCATTCCTGCCCGGCAAGCACAGCCGCTGCATCCCGCACGCGGCCGATTCCATCCATCAGTCTTGATGCCGTCTGAATCATGGCTGCCTTTAATTTATGTTCCATTGGAAGCATTTCCGTCCACTTCGGAATTGCAAAGTCCACACGGGTAACCGGAAATTCAAACAGAATCGCCTTCATAACTGTGACCAGATCCTCCCGGTGCATCTGCTGACAGTTGACCGGAACCACTACCGCCTGATATTCCTGCTCTAAACTTTCTTTCAGTGCAAGTGTCTCACTGCTGTATGGGCGCACGGAATTTAAAACAATCACATACGGTTTTCCAATCTCTTTAAGCTTTTCCACCGCGGTTTGTTCTGCCTCCACATAATTTTCCCGCGGAAGTTCCCCGATACTGCCATCCGTTGTCACCACAATACCAATGGTTGCATGGTCTTTGATTACTTTTTCTGTTCCAATTCTCGCTGCATCCGAAAAAGGAATTTCCTCCTCGAACCACGGCGTATGTACCATGCGGTATCCGTCCCCCTCCAGATGACCATTTGCTCCCTCTACCATAAACCCGACACAGTCAATCAGACGCACACTGACACTGCTCTCATCTGCAAGTGTGATCTCTGCTGCCTCCTGCGGAATAAATTTCGGTTCTGTCGTCATGATCGTTTTCCCGGCGGCTGACTGAGGCAGTTCATCGAGCGTCCGTTTTTTTTCTTCCTCATCTTCGATGTACGGAAGTACAAACAGATCCATAAACCGCTTAATGAACGTTGACTTTCCGGTGCGGACCGGTCCTACGACACCAATGTAGATTTCGCCGTTCGTTCTTTTCTGGATATCTTTATATAAATCAAACTCCATAAAAAAATCTCCCTTCTTTGCATATTCGATTAATCTATCTAATCTATATGCAAAGGGGAGAATTCTTATTCACAGAAATACTCTGTTGTATATTTATTTCTCAGATGACTTCTTTTTGTCGGAAGTCTTCTTCTTTGCAGCTTCTTTCTCTGCTGCTTTCTTTGCCTGCTCAGCAAGCACTTTTTCACTGATGCGTCCATACATCTGCATGTATTTATAGAGTTTCTTTGCCAGATCCTTGGTAATCTGTCCCTCCAGGGCACGCCACTTCCAGTTTTCTCCAAGTGTGGAAGGAATGTTGATACGGGCTTCGGAGCCGAGTCCGATCAGATCCTGCATCGGAACAATCGCCATATCTGCAACGGATGACCATGCGGCACGCATCATACCCCAGTTATATCCTTCCTCCTCGGTCAGATTCAGGTACTCGGTTGCGAACTTGACAGAGGCTTTCGGTGCCGTCTTCATCCATCCCATCACGGTATCATTGTCATGTGTTCCTGTATATACAACACAGTGACTGGTATAGGTGTGCGGCAGATAATCACTTCCCTCACGGCTGTCAAACGCAAACTGGATGACTTTCATGCCTGGGAATCCGGAATCCTTTAACAGTTTGCGGACAGAATCTGTCAAAAATCCCAGATCTTCCACGATAATCGGAAGTTTGCCAAGTTTCTTCTCCAACTGGTTAAACAGATCCATTCCCGGACCCTGTTTCCATTTTCCGTTCTTTGCAGTCTTATCTTTTGCCGGGATTGCATAATAAGAATCAAATCCGCGGAAATGATCGATGCGGATAATATCATACAGCTCGCTCATCGCTTTGATTCGTTTGGTCCACCATGCATAGTTATCTTTTTTCATTTCATCCCAGCGGAACAGCGGATTGCCCCAGAGCTGTCCATCTGCCGAAAATCCGTCCGGCGGGCATCCTGCTACTTCAATCGGATTTAAATCTTCATCCAGATAAAACTGTTTCGGATTTGCCCATACATCCGCACTGTCTCCGGCCACATAGATCGGCACATCTCCGATAATCTCGATTCCGTTTTCATTGGCATATGCCTTTAACTCTCTCCACTGTTTAAAGAACAGATACTGAAGCATCTTATAAAACTCAATATCTTCTGCGTACTTTTTTCTTGCCTCATCCAATGCCGCTGCGTCACGCACACGAAGTTTCTCATCCCACTCGGCCCATGCTTTTCCGTCATTGGCATCTTTTAATGCCATAAACAGTGTATAATCTTCCAGCCAGTCCTTTTCCGCCTCACAAAATGCCGAAAAATCTTCCGGCATATTTTTTACAAAACGGGCATATGCTTTATGCAGCAATGCATAGCGTGATACATACATGGTTCCATAATCAATGTATTCCTCGCTTGTGCCCCAGTCAAATGACTCACATTCCTTTTTCTTTAATAAATTTTCCTTGCAGAGAATGTCCAGATCGATAAAGTACGGATTTCCCGCAAAACTGGAAAACGACTGATACGGTGAATCCCCGTAACTGGTCGGACAGATCGGCAGAATCTGCCAGTAAGTCTGACCTCCTTTTACCAGAAAGTCTACAAATTTTCTGGCTGATTTTCCCATAGTTCCAATGCCATGCGGTGATGGCAGGGAAGATATCGGCATAAGTACGCCACTTGTTCTCATAAGTGATTCCTCCTAAGATCCAATCTATAATCTATAATTATATCATACCACCTTTTTGTCCCCTTGTAAAAAACATTTTTCAATGCTAGTATGAAGAAAAGGGATTATGAGGTGAAGAATTATGAACGATGTCATAAAACATAAAATCAAACACAATGCACACCGTACACTGGTGTCGATCAAATGGGTAATTTTTGCAATTATTGTCGGCGGTATCGTCGGACTGTGCGGCACCGCATTTTATTTTTGTCTGACATTTGTCACCGTGCTGCGCGGGCAGGACCCCTGGCTGTTGTATCTGCTCCCTGTCGGGGGACTGATCATTGTCGGTGCTTATCACCTGCTGCACGATGAAAAAGATACCGGAACCAATCTGGTCATCTCTGCCATCCACTCGGATGACGAGCTGCCCCTGCGCATGGCTCCTTTGATCTTTATTTCCACACTGATCACGCACCTGTTCGGCGGATCTGCCGGCCGTGAAGGTGCCGCCCTGCAGATGGGCGGAAGTATCGGAAACGCAATCGGAAAATTCTTCCGTTTTGACGATAAAGATAAACATGTCATGATCATGTGCGGCATGAGTGCTGCGTTTTCCGCTCTCTTTGGTACCCCGATGGCTGCTGCCATCCTTCCAATGGAAATTGTAAGTGTCGGCGTCATGTACTATACCGCCCTTGTTCCATGTGTGATCAGTTCTCTTGTCGCACACGGAGTTGCTTACCTGTTTGGTGTTTCCAACCAATGGTTTTCCATCGAGCACATCCCGGACTTTGGCATTCTTCCTGCCGTGCAGATTTCCATCCTTGCCGTGCTCTGCGCACTGGTAAGTATTGTTTTTTGTGTTCTTCTGCACAAAAGTGAAGAAATTTACCGCAAACTGTTCCAGAATCCCTACATCCGCATCTTTGCCGGTGGATGTATTGTTGTCATTCTGACGATGCTTGTCGGCAACCAGAATTACAACGGTACCGGTATCGGCATCATCCAGATGTGCATTGATGGAACGGTCCGTCCGGAAGCCTTCCTGTTAAAGATGATCTTTACCGCACTGACTCTTGGTGCCGGTTACAAAGGCGGAGAAATTGTTCCTTCCTTTTTCACCGGCGCGGCCTTTGGCTGCCTGTTTGGAACGCTGACCGGCATATCCCCGACACTTTGTACGGCTGTCGGCATGACTGCCGTATTCTGTGGTGTCACAAACTGTCCGATCACTTCACTGTTAATCAGTTTTGAATTGTTCGGTTATGACGGCATGCCGTATTTTCTTCTGGCTGTCGCTTTCAGCTATATGCTCTCCGGATACTTTGGTCTGTACCGGAGCCAGAAGATTGTGTACTCCAAATACAAAACCAGTTACATCAACAAGACAACTCATTAATCCCAAGAACCACACAGCCAGTCGCCGGCAATTCCATGTTCGAATGAACCGAACCGATTGGTTCGGTTCCTGCATGCAGATCATCAATATATAGCGTCCATGTCCTGTCATCCGGCAGCAGAAGTGTTTCTTTTCTGCCGGATGCATTGTACGCCACCAGAAGTGTCTCTTCCGGCTGACGGATCGTAAACGCGACAGTCTGTTCGGATGTCATTTCCATAAACAGAATATTCTGGCGGATCTCCTCTGCATCCGTCATACGCAATCCTTTATGTGCTTTCCGGAAAGCAATCAGTCCTCTGTAATACTGCTGCAGTTCTTTCTGTTCATCATTCCAGTCATAGCGCAGCACATTTGTTTCATACGGCAGATTATAACTGTTCTCGGATACCTCACCATTTTTTCCGGCCGGTTTGGTTCGTGCAAACTCTTCCCCACTCAGGAAAAACGGAACTCCCTGTGCGGTAAATACCATCGCAGCAGCCAGACGGTTTATTGCAAGACGTTCCCCGGCATCACAATCCGGTCTGGATATCTTCAGTTTATCCCACAAGGTCAGATTGTCGTGACAGGAAACATAATTGATCACTTTCTCCGGTGTATCCGTCCATGTGCCGCCGGCTGCATAGGTATAAGCTGCATAATCTACCTGTGGATGCCACACACCTCCTGTTGCACAGTAACGCACCGCAACTTTCATTTTTTCCTTTCCGCTGACATAGCCGCAGTCTTTGTTATAAAACACATGTCCGCGCACCATGTCCCGGATATCATCCGAAAACATTCCGATGCCGTCCAGCATACGCGCGTTTCTCTTCATGGCACGCCTAAATTCCGGCATGGTTGAAGTACCGCCTGTCCAGCCCTCTCCATACAGAATGATATATGGATTGATTTCTTTTAACCTGCGGCTGATCTCATTCATGGTATCAATATCAAGAACACCCATCAGATCAAACCGGAACCCATCCACATGATATTCCCTTGCCCAGTAACAGACAGATTCTACGATGTATTTGCGCATCATCGGCTGCTCCGAAGCAATTTCATTGCCACAGGCAGATGCATTGGAATATCTGGTTCCGTTCATCCGGTAATAATAATCCGGCTCACATTTCTGCAGACAGCTGTCCAGATCATAGGTGTGATTGTACACCACATCCATGATCACTCCGATGCCCTCCCTGTGAAAAGCCGCAATCATTTCTTTCATTTCCCGGATACGCACCTCCCCATGGAACGGATCTGTTGAAAAAGATCCCTCCGGTACGTTATAATTCAGCGGATCGTATCCCCAGTTATACTCCCGCTTCTTTGGTGCCGCCTCATCAATACTTGCAAAATCATACATTGGCATGATCTGCACATGCGTAATACCGAGCGATTTCAGATAATCCAGCCCGGTAGCTTCTCCCTCTTTGTTTTTGGTTCCCTTTTCTGCCAGTCCCAGATACTTTCCCGGATATTTTACCCCGGAAGAGCCATCCGCGGTACTGTCCAGAACAGAAATCTCACAGATCACCAGATCCGTACGGTTTGAAAAAACCGGTCCATGATCCTCCTTAAAATTCTCCGGATCAGTTTCTTTTAGGTCCAGCACCATACTCCGCTGCCCGTTCACACCGACAGCTACCGAATATGGATCCTGGGACTCCACGGTCTTGCCGCTTCTCTCCAGACGGTATGTATAATAAACATGCCGCAAATCTCCGTCTACCCGAATCGTCCAGGTTCCCTGTACATCCCGTTTCATCGGAAGTGTATCCGACAGGCAGTCCCCGTCTCCTTCCCGATACAGACACAGTGTTACTGCATCCGCAGTCGGAGCCCAGAGCCGGAACGCTGTATATTTCTTTGTGTACACAGCACCCAGATCATTTCCATCATATGGAATCCTTTGCTGCATTCCCTCTCTCCTCCCTGAAATATATTATTTTCGCTTTTTTTCGTAATTCATTATATTTTAATTTTATGTATCTGTAAATTGGAAAAATCACTAAGTTTTTTTCAATATTTTGTGAAATAAGACGAAGAAAAGAGGCATTCCATGTTTTATGCCATGAAATGCCTCTTTTTTTGTTTTCCGTATCAGGCAAACCCTTATGCGTTTGTTGCCTGTACCATTGCCTCAAGGGTTCTGACTGCTGCTCCCGAATCGATCGTCTTTGCTGCAAGTGCAATGCCATCTGCAATACTGTCTGCCTTTTTCCCAATATACAAAGCGGCTCCTGCATTCAAAAGCACAATCTCCCTCTTTGGTCCCTGTTCCTTTCCGGAAAGAATATCTCTGGTGATCTGTGCGTTTACGGCTCCATCCCCACCCTGCAGTTTTGCGATTTCACACCGCTTTAATCCAAACTGTTCCGGTGTGATTGTATAGGTGGTTACTTTTCCGTCCTTAATTTCAGATACCGTGGTCTCACCGGTCAGTGTGATTTCATCCATGTTATCCTCTCCGCTGACAACCATTCCCCGTTCTACCCCGAGGTTCATCATGGTTCCCGCAATCACTTCCGTAAGTGCCGGGGAATACACCCCTACAAGCATTGCCCTGGCCCGGGATGGATTCGAAAGCGGTCCTAAAATATTAAACACCGTGCGGATGCCCAGCTGTTTTCTGACCGGTCCCACATACTTCATGGCAGGATTAAAATGCGGTGCAAACATAAATCCGATCCCGACCGTCTCCACACACTTTTCTACCACAGCCGGATCTGCGGAAATATTTACGCCAAGTGCTTCTAACACATCTCCGGCACCACTTTTAGAAGAAATGGAACGATTGCCATGTTTTGCCACCGGAAGCCCTGCTGCTGCCACAACGAACGCTGATGTTGTGGAAATATTAAACGAATAGGTACAGTCTCCGCCGGTACCGACAAAATCTACATAATCCTCTACCTTCGGACTGATCGTATTTGCCTTGTTGCGCAATACGGCTGCCAGTCCCGTAATCTCATCCAGCGTTTCCCCTTTCATGCGGAGTGCTGTCAGAAAACATGCAATCTGCGCCTCTGTTGCCTGTCCGGTCAGAATCAGCTCCTGTGCTTTCATCGCTTCCTCTTTTGTCAGATCTTTACCCTCTACCAGTTTGGCCAGAATCTCTTTCATCTATGATATCCTCCTGTTTTATTCGCTTTTCCGTTACATTTCATTTAACTCTTTTTTGAATGTGCTGCAATAGTCTGCTGCAGCCTGCGGATCAAAATCGTGCTTCCGCATCAGTGTGATAAAATGAGAGCCTACAATGGCTCCGTCAATAATCTCTTTCATCGGACGTACATCCTCTGCCGTGCGGATACCAAATCCCATCATAACCGGAATTTTTGCCTCTTTCTTTACCGCTGTCAGATATTCTAAAATCTGACGGTGGAAGGTTGCTTCCTGTCCGGTAACTCCCATGGAAGACACACAGTAGACAAATCCCCTTGCATTTTTAAGGATTTTTGGCACACGGTCTTTGGATACCGGGGAAACCAGCTGGATCAGAATGGTTCCATCCTCTTTCTGTAACTGTGTCTGGAGTTCTTCCTGCTCTTCCAGCGGCAGATCCGGAATGATCAGTCCATCCACCCCGCAGGCATTGCACTCTTTTACAAATTTTTCCACGCCATAATGCAGTACCGTGTTGTAATACATCATAAATACAATCGGGATCTGCACACCATCGTCCCGCATCTCTTTCATACAGATAAATGTCTTCTCCAGATTTGCCCCGCCAAGAATTGCCTCATAGGAAGCCGCCTGAATGACCGGACCATCCGCTACCGGATCGGAAAACGGAATTCCAAGTTCAATAATGTCCGTTCCTGCCGCTTCCTGTGCCTTGATGATCGCCTTTGTCTTATCATAATCCGGCAGACCTGCTGTGATATAAGTAATAAATGCCTTTTCTTCCTTTTCCTGTAACGCCTGAAGCGCTGTCTCAATTCGATTCATCCCTGTTATGCCCTCCTTAATTCAGATATCCTTTTCCGTCAAGATAATCCGCAATGGTGTTTACATCTTTATCTCCGCGACCGGACAGACAGATAACCATGCTCTGATCCATAGTCATTTCTTTTGCCTTTTTAAATGCATAGGCAACGGCATGTGCACTCTCAATTGCCGGAATAATTCCCTCTAACTTACACAGTTCCATCAGCGCATCCATTGCCTCCACATCCGTAATTGCCACATATTTTGCACGTCCGGTATCCCGCAGATATGCATGCTCCGGTCCGACTCCCGGATAATCCAGTCCGGCGGAAATGGAGTGTGCCAGCTGGATATTTCCATCGGTATCCTGCAACAGATACGAACGCATGCCATGCAATACTCCGGGCTCTCCCAAAGCCATGGCGCTGGCATGTTTTCCGGTCTCAATTCCAAGGCCCGCTGCTTCTACACCGATCAGTTCCACCTCCGGCTCATCAATAAAATCGGCAAACATTCCGATGGAATTGGAACCGCCGCCCACACATGCCATAACCACATCCGGATTCTTTCCTTCTGCTTCCATGTGCTGACGCTTTGCCTCCCGGCTGATCACACTCTGAAACTCTTTCACCATCTTCGGATACGGATACGGTCCTACCGCAGATCCGATAATATAGAACGTATCCTCCGCTGTTTTGGCCCAGGTACGGATGGCTTCGTTTGTCGCGTCTTTTAAGGTATTGCTTCCGGATTCCACGGATACCACTTTTGCACCAAGCATCTCCATACGCATCACATTCAGTTTCTGTCTCTGGATATCTTCTTTTCCCATGTACACCGTACATTCCATATCAAACAGTGCTGCTCCCGTTGCAGTAGCTACACCATGCTGTCCTGCACCGGTCTCCGCGATTACCTTTGTCTTTCCCATACGCTTTGCCAGAAGGATCTGACCGATCACATTGTTGATCTTGTGGGCACCGGTATGGTTTAAATCTTCACGCTTTAAATAAATTTTTGTACCGTATTTTGCAGACAGACGCTCTGCATAGTAAAGCGGTGTCTCTCTGCCGACATACTGTTTCAGATAATAATGATACTGCTTCATAAACTCCGGATCATGAATGGCCTCCTCATATGCCTGAT
>ENA-OZVY01000228-OZVY01000228.1-human-gut-metagenome-genome-assembly--contig:-NODE-228-length-24108-cov-5.458612_pt1 | contig 24108 bp, 18 predicted proteins | sample MGYA00243453_ERZ654061 | MGnify/ENA primary metagenome ERZ654061 (study PRJEB26926, sample SAMN06165135) | human gut metagenome | biome: ENVO:00009003; feature: ENVO:2100002; material: ENVO:00002003... | reverse complement strand
GATGTCTTAGGGTCTCGTGGGCTCGGAGATGTGTATAAGAGACAGGACTATAATATACATGGGGCTATTGTAAAACAATTCTAACATTTTGGTTCTATACCTGCTTTTGGGGTTATAGATCTGTTTGACAATCATATCAGAACAAATGCCGAACATACCTTTGTGTAGCAAACCTATTCGAACGCCGGTTCTTAACGAACTGCTTAAGCAGTGAGTTTAGCACCGCTGCGTGAGAATCGAACGCAAGTGTTTTGCGTAACAAATGGTATGTTCGGCATTTGTTTGTACGGTATAACACCTTATATAAAGTCGAAGGTTGCCTGCTGGTAGGTGATGTCCTGATATTCCAGTTCCTCCTGCGAGGTCTTGCTGGTGTAATCGACAACAACCGTCTGCTGGCGGTTACCGACCATCTGCTGACCAAGAACGTAGTTCACATCAAATTTGCCGGTGATCGCCGGAGTTGCGCCACGGGCAGGAACGATCAACTGCACATGATTAGCTGCAAGCATGGCAAAGATCGGCTCCCAGATATATACATCCTTTGCCGCGCCAAATGGGTTATCAATAAAGATTGTCTTTGTAGAGATCTCACCCTCCGCACCATAAGAATACATACCTGCAATATAATTGATGATCGCAACCAGGAACTGAATGTAGATACCCTGTGACTGTCCGGTACTACCAACCGCTTCTTCATAACGAAGATACCGGCTCTGCTCCTTGATACGCTCTCTCTTATATAGTTTCAGCTTGATCGCATTCATGTCTGTGACCATTACGCCAAATAACCGCTTCAATGCAAGACAGTCACGGATATAACGGACACGCTTCCTCTCATCCTCATAGGCATCTGCGCCCTTTACGATATCGTCAATATAATCAGACATGCGCTGTGCAAGGAATTCTTCTTTCACATATGGGATCGTCAGATCAACCATACGGATGACTTCTTCTCCAACGGTGATCTTCGATAATTTTGGAAGCTTCTCAAGCTCGGTCTTTACATCCATACAACGCTGTAAACACTGACTGCAGAAATTCTCCTTGATCGCAACCATATCTTCGATTCCCTTTTCCACTCTTTCCTTTTCCAGATCGATATAGGAAATGATCTGTAACAGGCTTTCAAGTAACGCCTTTGCATCGTAGTAGTTTTCAGGTATGATGACATCTCTGCGGATCGTTTCTGCCATCTCGAATACACCCATTTCACTGAGTGCTTCCGCTGTCTGTCCCTTGAACCGCATCAGTTCATTTCTTGTCTTTTCCAAATTCTTGCGGCTTCTGTCATATCGTAACAAACTGGTCTCAAATGCCTGTCGCAGCTCCTCTTTTCCGGCTTCTAACAGCTTACCATTTTCTACATTGATGTCATTTGTATCTACGATACGTTTTACATCTTTATAAAGCTCGATCATATAGCCCTGCTCTTTGTTACAGGTCTCATATTCCTCTGCTGTCTTCTTATAACTCTGTTCCAGCTCGGCAAGGATCTGATCGCCCTGTGCGATCGCCTGCTCTGCTTCACTTAGAGAAATCTGTTCTTCTGCATATGCATCTTCACCATAAGTCTTTTTCAGACTGGCAACCGCATATTCGATATTTCCTTCCAATCTGCCGGAAGCCTTTGATACATTCTTCAGTTCTTCCGCCATGGATGCTGATACCAGTTCCAGACGCATCAATTCATTAGAAAGTGCCTGTAACTGCTGTTCAGATGTGGCAAATAACTGTGTCTGTGCTTCCAGATCCGAGAGTTTCACGCCACGCTTCTCGATCGTATGCAGGATACGATCCATTGACTGTGACAATGCCTGAACCAACTTCTTCTTATCCTCTACATCCGGTGCATTTTTATTTGCTACTGCATACATCGCCATAAATTCTGTCTCCAGCACTTCATCAGAGATCGTAAGGATCTCGATATCCCGTCTGGATACATCTTCCGTTTCCTGTCCAAGTGCCACCTGAATCTTCTGCTTTGGATCCAGTGACACATCTACTTTTCCATCCTCCGGGTAATAAGGTTTAAAATAATTCTGCCATTTATCCTGTATATCCTGAATACTGTTTGCAATCGCAAGCATCCGTGCCTCCGTCTCGCTCACAGTTGTATTCCATCTGACTGCATCCCGCTTCAGTTTCTCGATCTGTCCGGTGATCCGCTGTTCTTTCTGAACATTCTCCGTATAACGGGATTCTTCCTCAACTGCCAGATCAGAAAGCTCCTTAATACGAAGCAGGATTGATTTGTCTTCCTCCAGCTCATGCAGCTTTTCTTTTACGGATGCCTCATCTTCTTTCTGCTGGGTGATCCGGCTTGTCCGTTCTGTTATACGATCCTGAAGCTCACGGACCTCATCCTTTTTATTTAACAGATCCTGATTCAACTTTCGCTCGATATCTGCCGCATCCAGGTGCCTCTCATCTGCCAGATGACTGACAAATGCCAGATCTTCCCGGTAGGTTGCAAGCTTCTCATCAATCAGGGATATCTCATCCTCAAGGCCACGAATCTGGATCGTCAGTTCTTCTTTTAACGATTTCAGAATCTCATCGTCTGTGAAATATTCGCCTTTTCTGCAGACCATAACGGCATTTTCGTTTAAGGTAACTGCCTTTTCAGACAGGTCATCCATATCGTAGATCAAAACCATTTCATTGTCTGTCTGAATCGAATCCAGATTGATATCCTCTGCAATATCAGCAAAATTCTTCACAACTACTCCATACGGAAGTGCTCTGTTTTTCTTCAAGATCTCCGACCGCTGCTCCGACTTAAGTGCTGCCAGATAATCAGCTCCGTGCATCGCCATATGTCCATGTCTGGTCACGATATAATCAATAACTGCCGATGCTCCTGCACTCGGTCCGAATAAACGTCCGGATTCCAGATATTTGCGTCTTTCGAGCAAACGGTCAATCTCCTGTTTTCTGGTGATCGTCTCGGTCAGCGTTCCTGTGATCCTTGCATTGATCGCATCTATGATTTCTTCTGCTTTCTCTACACTATATACCGCCATAATGCTTTCTAACTTCTTAGCTGCCTGACGATATTCCTCTGCATCCAGATGGCTTGTCTCATATTCTTTTTCCAGTGTTTCCAGACTGTTTTCCGCAAGTGACAACCGGTAACGGTCTTCAAATACCTGCTCCTGATCTTCCCGTATGCTCTCTGCAAGTGCCTGTAAGGATGCCTCAAATTCTGCTGCCTTTTCTTCGGATGCTTCGATCACGTTTGCCGCATCCGACACAACAAGCAGGGCAACCTGTGAGGTCAGTTCGGATATCTTGTTATTTAAGGACTGTAATTTGTCCGAAGCCGCTTTCCGATTATCCCCGGATACAGCCAGCTCGATCTCGCCCTCTTTGATACATTTCATGCAGTAATCAGCCTCTTTCACTGCATACTCATGCGACTGTTCGACCTCTTCCTTTGCCAGAAGAAGCTCTTTCAAACGCGCATCATCCCGAAGCTTTCTGTTATAGGCATAGGCCGTCATTTTCTCACGGTCTGCCCCGGTATTCTGTAAGATATGATCGATGATCTTCTGATTCTCGGATAACTGTTTTCTGTCTTCCAGATAACCCAGATAATCATTGATACTTTCTTTCATATTCATATCCTGCTTTAATGCCGATACCTGTCGTTCATTTTCAGCAAGATTTGCATTTAACTGTTCTGACTTATCCCTGAGCTCCTGCAGACGGAAACCATCTCTGGTGATCTTCAGATTCTCCAACCGCTTCTTCTGGCTTTCCTTCTGTTCAAATGCAGTCTGTTTTGCCACAAGCAATTCTTCCAGATGTTCATTTTCTCTCGATGTCAGTTCTTTTCCCGTCACATAGATATCCGCAAGCTGCCTTGTGATATCTTCGTGTGCCTCGTACTGGTTAATACAGGAATTGACCTTTGCCTGCAAGACATTGATCAGCTCGATCTGATGATCGAAGTTCGCAATATCCCGTTTCTTCTGTGCCAGCACGTTCAATTTATCCTTAATATCAAGCAGCGTTTCTGCCATCGTGCTCTCATCCCCATCCCTACCGGTACGGGTCAGAAATGCTTTCTCTATGATCTCCTCGATCAGCAGATCTTCTACTACTTTTCTGGTCGTCTTATAATTCGTCTCAAAATAAGTACGGACATGACCCTCTGTCTTATTGATTCCACGGATGATCTCCCAGTGGCTCTCATGCAAACCATATTCGCTGATGAACCGCTGGTACTCCCCTTTCCGCTCAAATAAGCGCACTTCAAGGCTCATATCCTTATGTCCAAGCTCCTTAATGTAGGATTTTAGACCACTGTATGTAATTCTTTCATTACCATTTGACAATGGAAGATTAATGATATCGTTCTTATTATAATCCCGATAGAAAATGCAGTAATTGAAATACTCGATTGCCGCCGTCTGTCCGTCCTGCGATGCTCCTTCGTCGGATTCCTTTGCTTTCCTGGCACAGAAGCCGGTCGTCATGTAGCGGTATCCATCCTTGATATCCGCGTCGTCTAATTTCCATTCGATCAGGGAATGAATAGTCGTATTGCCGCCGCCATTCCGGAATAATTTCTCGATCGGCTGCTTATCATCTAACGTACAATTCGGTATCAGATTCTGAAGCAGAAGAAGCATCAGTACACTCTTTCCTCCACCGTTTGCAAGGTCATAAAGCGTGTTCTTGCCATACATACGCATCGAAAAATCATCGTACTGCTGTGTACCAAAGTTGTATTTTACATTATTTACTCGTATTCGGTTAATGCACGGCATCCTCTTCACCTCCAAGCAGCTGATACAGACGTCCCCTGTATTCTTCAAAATAATTCTCACATAACGCCTTGAACCGATCGGTCGGATAGTAGCGTTCTTCATTCTCAACAAATAATTTCTGGCTGACCATAAAGTTAAATGTCAGCTTCACATAACCGGATTTGGATGCCTTTGACGCCTTCGTCTTTTCTCCGTCATAGACTGCATGACTGACTGCCGAAAGCTCATCCCACAGCAGCCCAACCGCTTTAAAGCTCTCTGCCCCGACATCCTCTGCTGAAAATACAGACAACCGCTTCGTCACATCTGCCAGATATTTGTCCGCCTCTTCGATCACCTTTTCCGGCTTGATAAATTCACGGAACTGATAGCTTCCGGAATCTTTATAAAAATACAGCAGGATCACATACATGAGGAAATAGCACAGGAACAATTCTTTATTCAGCCGCAGTCCAAGTATGCGCTTCATATCGTCATTTGTATAACCAAATACCCGGTTGCCTTCACCCGGAGTGATATAAAGTGCTTCGTTGTATTCGTAAATACTCAGATTCAGTTTCTTCAACAGATTGCCTACAATCTCGTAGACTTCCGCATTTCCATAATAATCTTCGTACAGAGCACTGTTTTCTCTGCTTGCTTTCGCGATCGTTTCGCCCTGTATCAGTCTGGCGTAGATCTCAATCGCCTTATCCAAATTTCTGCTGTCCATCTTTTTTCCTCACATGTATTTTTATTGCAATTCAAATATTATATTCGTAACATACATATCTGCTCCAACCGGAATCTCCTCAGTGCTGTCAAAGGTCAGCGTGAAGCGCATATCTTTGTATGGCTCAAATGAGATATCCGGAGCATAAGCATCTTCCGAATAAATATCCGGTACGCTTACGGTTGAAATGCTGTCGGCTGTAGCCTGTGGTATCTGCTGCTCTCCGATGCTGTCCCGCACCTTCTGATATTCCCGAATACTGTCAACTACCAGCTTTTCAAGCATGGTATCCTGCTTCTTTAACATCCGGCTGATATCATATTCCTTCTTCTGTGCCAGATGGGTAAGGAATGCGTAATAATCGGCATTCTCATAGATTTCTTTTCCAAATCGTATCTCAAGGAATCCGTTGAATTCTTTCAGGCTGAGCTTCTTCCAGCGGGCAAGCACATCCATCAGTTCAAAGAATAACTTGCCATAGTTTCTACCGGAGCGTTCTTCTTCAATCTCGTCCTCGTAACGGAAGTTCGCATTTACATCTTCTTTCTTTGCTGTCACCATCTTCGCCTCATCCTCTGATTTGAGCGTAAGAAGATTGTCGATCGATGTCATCGAGAACGACTTCGTGATCGCCGGTGCAAATAAAGGAGCAAGAATCAAGCCCATCTTATCCGGCCGATCCTCCCTGATCATCTTCTGTAATTCCTTTTCAAAATCAAATACCGGACGCAGACGCTTTAACTTCGCCTTCTGAATAATGTTGTCCGATATATTCTGTAATTCCATGGTGCTGTTAATCAGATTTCCATGCTTTAATATGGTCTTCTTCAATTCCAGCTCCAACTGACTGATCTCATCCAACAACGTAGAACCTTTTGTCAGATGGTCAAAGTTCGCTTTCGCAACTGCCTTATCGACCAGTGCCTTGTTCTTCGCAAATAATTTCTGTTCCTCGGAAAACCATTTGCCAACCGTCTTCATATATTTCTCATAAGCTTCTGCCCCGGCAAATACATCGTAAGAAAGCAGATCTACGATATCGTCTTTTTCTCTTACAAGCCGGTTCACTTCGCTGTTGATCCGCTTGACAACCTCGATACCTCCCTTGAAATTCTCTCCGGTAATCATCTTCTCAAGCAAAACCTGTTCTACATTGATCTTGCTCTCGTCCTTGATCTCCTTGGTATCAAGATAGAATTCTATCCCATCCGCAGTTATGTAATAGAGCACTTTTCCATCCGTGATCCGGCTGTCGATCAGTCTGACACGCCCGGTCTTCTTCTGCTTCTTACCCGGATCGTAAAATGTAAATTCAAATGCTTTTCCATCATTTCTGATCTTGTCAAATATATATAAGATCAGGTCTGCCATATCCTCGTCCTCGATCTCAATATCGAAATCACGGATCAGTAGCTCTTTTATAAATGCTTCACACTGGGGATATGTGATGTCCCTCTCGTTGAAGTTGTTTTCCTCAATAAAAAAACGCAGTACCGCCATGGTGATATATCCCATATCCAGACTGTTATATCGTCCATCCCTGTACTGTGTAAATGCAGTTTCCGATAACACAAAAAACGGGTAGTATTTTCTTAAGTTATACATTCTCGCATTATGTTCTTCGATTATGTCATTGATCATCACGTACTGCTTTGCCACTGTTTCTACTCCCTGTTTTGTGTGCTTTATTTTCTGTTTTTCTTAAAAAATCACGGACACATAACATGCCCGTGATTTTTCAATACCTATTCGCCCATCATCTGTTTAAAAAATAATTACCTGAATCAGTCCTGCTTTGCAAGATTTTCTTTGTCTACTTTGTAAACCATAAGACGAAGAAGATAATATGGCATTCTTCTATTTCCAAGTTCCCAGTCCTGTACAGTTCTATACGGTATCTCGAAATACTCAGCAAATTCGCGTCTGTTCATTCCTGTAGACTTTCTTAATTCTAATAATTCTTCACCTGATGTCATAGTCTGTGTCCCTCCTGTATCATTCCTATGTGCATTCTTTCTGAAAAAAAAAAAAGAATGCTTTCATTCAATATTATTTCAAAATTCAGCACAAAATAAATTCTACAAGAATCCAACCCTAACCTCATGTATATTCTACAATATAACGGTCGGCATGACAATAGAATTTGTTAACACATTAAAAAAATTTTTTATATGCGTGTCCTTTAGATAATTTAAACATTTTGTCCATTGACTTTATGATATAACCGGAAAATAATGAAATTAATTTTTTAAATTATACATTGATATGCATGGGATACCTTTAACATTACCAATCAGGGGACGCTTCCGCTCGTTTCGGTCTGCAGCGGTACTAAGATGCCGCTAATGCGCCATCTAAGGACCGGCGACCTCAAATGCCCCTGCATTGGTAAGTTAAGATATCCCAACGCATAATTCACACAATATAAAAAAATTAATTTCATTATTACACAGGGGGTGTTATGTATGTTGAATAATCGAATTATAAAGGAAAAGCCATCGGACGAGGAAATGAATACACGGTTAAAGGCTTTGCAGAAAAAGCTGGCGGCGCAGACGCTGGCTGTCCGGGAACACAAGCTTCCGGTCATCGTTCTGGTAGAAGGCTGGGGTACTTCCGGCAAAGGCAGTCTGGTCGGACGGATCATCAACAATATCGATCCACGTTTTTACCGGGTTGCATCGCTGGAAAAGGTCAGAGAAGAGGACAGGCGGAAACCATTTCTCTGGCGATTTGTAAAAGAGATACCGGAAGCCGGCAATTTTGTCTTTATGGATTCCGGCTGGATGGATCAGCTTACGCGTGAATACGCACACAAAGAATTGTCAAAAAAAGACTACGAGCTTCGAATTGCCAATGTTCGGAGATTTGAACGACAGCTGACCGATAACGGCTATCTGGTTGTCAAATTCTTCCTGAACATCTCGAAGAAAGAACAGAAGAAACGGATCCGGACGCTTGCCGATGATCCTGCAACCAAATGGAGAGTGACCGATACCGACCTGGCACAGAACAAACATTATGACAAATACATGGACATCTTTGACAAATTCTTAGATGCTACCGATTCTTCCCGCGCGCCATGGTATATCATCGATGGCTGCTCCAAGAAATGGGCAGAGCTTCAGGTTCTGGAAATCCTGACCGAGGGAATCGATGTTGCCCTACAGAATCATTCACTGGCAGTTCCGATCCCGCAGAATGTATTCCCTCTTATGGACATGCCGAAGCTGTCAGATATCTCTTTACAGGACAAGACGGTATCTGATGAAGAATATTCCAAACGTCTGAAAGAATTACAGGGAAAACTTCGAGAGCTGCACAACAGCATTTACCACAAAAAGATTCCTGTCATCATTGCATACGAAGGTTGGGATGCTGCCGGAAAAGGCGGCAATATCAAGCGTGTAACGGAAGCATTAGATCCTCGCGGTTACGAAGTATTTCCGATTGCAAGTCCTCTTCCGTATGAAAAATCCCGACATTTCCTCTGGCGTTTCTTCACCAGGCTTCCACGCTCCGGTCATGTAGCTATCTTCGACCGAACCTGGTATGGCAGAGTCATGGTAGAACGGATCGAAGGATTTTGCAGTGAAAATGACTGGAAACGTGCTTACAACGAAATCAACGAATTTGAAAAAGAACTGTATGACTGGGGTGCTGTGATCATCAAATTCTGGATACAGATCGATAAAGACACCCAGCTTGAACGATTCACGCTGCGTCAGAATACACCGGAAAAACAATGGAAGATCACAGATGAGGACTGGCGGAACCGTGAAAAATGGGATCAATACGAAACAGCCGTCAATGAAATGCTGCAAAAAACAAGCACCACCTATGCTCCATGGCACATCATCGAATCAGTCGATAAAAAATATGCCCGGTTAAAAACCCTGGAGATCATAGTTGATGCTATAGAAAAAGCTATATCTTAATGAATCTTTGTCTTCTGGTAGTCGATCATGACATCATAGATCCGTTCACAGTTGTCATGGTCGTCAAACCGGAAGAAATCATCGGCACGTCTGCGGTACTCCGGTTTCATCTCGCAGTTATTCTGCATATAAGAGATCAGAACATCGATCAATTCGTCGTTGTCCTCGCAGATCTCGCCAAATCCCATCGTATCATAGTGGAAGGTTCCTTCCTCATAATGCTTCGGTATATCGTGATGGTGCAGGTAGACCACCGGCTTACGCATATAAGCGAAATCAAACTGAACGCCGGAGAAATCCGAAACCATCAGACTGGATTCCCGGAACACCTTCTCATAATTGACACCGGAATGTCCATGAACGGCAACCGCCGGAATGATCTCTACCGAAGGATTCTTATCAAAATCATCGATCTGCGGGCTGACGATCGGATGAAGTACATAGACGATCTTATAATTATATTTCTTTGCCGCAGCGATCAGACGCTCATCATTAATAAGGCTGTTATATACCTGATAATAGGTTGTCTCCTTAAAAAGTGGATTGTAGTCACGGCTCACACCCTCATTCTTTGTAACCGGAACTGCTGCCTGCATCCGCCAGGTCGGGGATAACAGGATCTGCCGTTTATCTTCATTTATGAGTCCATCATAACGCGGTACTCCGGTCAGCTTCAATGCATCATAACCCTCATAGCCGTAGATCGGCTTCGACAGATTTTCAATCTCATATTTAGATGCACAGAAATACAACCGTGTATTATCTCTCAACCGGTTCTGCGCAACTGCAATCTTCTGGATAGACATACCATGCTGGACACAGGCTACATGGAAGTTCATCAGATCACGGATCAGTGCCGAATTGATCGTACCGAAATCATTAAATGCGTAGACGGTAGAGTTTGACACGATCACCATATCCGCATACAAAAATGCATACCGGTGCTTGATGCTTCTCCGTTTGACCGGCTTCATACCTTCGCGTTCCAGACGTGCATAATCTTCCGATGCCCCATCTGCCAGATAATAGCATTTGATGCCATCCTTCTTGCTTCTTGCATATTTGTACATGTATTCTGCGGAGTCCCCCGCCTTATATATCTTATCAAAAAAGAGCCAGATCGGACGATGCTTTAAAACCGGCTTTGCCTTTAAGAACGCCCGGACAATGATAAACTTAATAACCTTCTTCTGTCCGGTTGCAAACATATCCCGCCATAACGTCAGTTCTCTGCCTGCGATCTTCCCATGCTTTACCGGATCAACCTTCATGATATTGGCTTCTGTCTTATACATATACAGCTTCTTATTGATCTTCCAGTAGCTGTGACGGAAACGGTCGCACAAACGGCTGAAATGAGAATCGAATTCCAGAGTGACCGGAAGATCCTCTACCGACATTCCCATCGTTTCACCATTTTCAAAGACATCCGCCCGGACTCTTGTTACATAAGCCAGTTCTGTTTCCTGTCCATATGGAAGCTCCACCCGGATCGTAAATGCCCGAAGCTTGAAGATCGACATACCAAATGCTTTTGTATGTGCATACCGCTCATTATATTCTGCCGGATAGAAGCGGTCACCGACCAGAACACCAAACTCTGCTCCATTCATCAAAAGAATAGGCGATAACCGTCCTTCAATCGTAAGCTCTGTGTGATCCTCCATATCTTTATTGTCCATAAACTGAATGTCCGCCGTCGGCTTCGTAAGCTCTCCAATCTGGATATCATTATAGCTGTAGCAGCCATCTGCAAAATCAAATTCCAGACCGGTGTCCTTATACTTTAAGATCAGCAATACCCATACCAGACAGTCTTCATTCTTCATATCCACATGGTATCCCTGATTCTCACAAATGATCGAATCATCTATATAAGAGAGCACTTCCCCAAGCCTCCACAAAAAAGCCTCGCCATCGGCACCTTCAAATAAATGTTTGTTCAGGTTATCAAGATTTGCCTGGATCATATATTTTACAATGAACAGTGCATGCTGCATAACAAGCATCTGCAGGGTTTCCTGATGGATGGACATTTCCTTTAACCATTCGATCAGATGATCAGCGGTATCCTCATACCATGCCCTGTCATAGATTCCTTCAAAAAAGGTCTTATCCCCTTCAAAGCTGTTTTTCAAAGTATAGTCAACACCATCAATATAATAGAGCTTCTCATCCAGACAGGCTCTTACCTGAACCGCAAGCAGCCATTTTAACACCGGAAATGATCCCTTTACCAGAACGTCCTCCAATGTATGCGCAGGACTTCCGAATGTCACATTTGCATCCTGTCCGGCATTCTGTATTCCTGCAGAACTACTCTGTATTCCGGCATCTGCGATCTCCATCAACTGATTTAACAGGCTTCCCTTAAACACCATACCAAATGGTGTAAATCCGTGCAGGAATCTTAAAATCTCCGTAGAGATCACACCATTTGTAAGCTGCTCATAGACACCATGAAATTCCTGATCTCTGTCCAGCTTCTGTGCAAGCCAAGGCGCATGCTTTCCTTTCTCGCGATATGCGGAAAACGGTGCATACATGATTCCCTTCTTGCTGTTCCTGCTCGGTCCGTATTTCTTCGGCAACAGAAAGATATCTCCGTTCCTGTGGTCATCAACAAAAGTCACGATACGCGCAAAATCCTCATCTGAAAGGATATCGCCCTCTTCCATCAAAAGGAACATCCCCTGCTCATCAAATTTTCCATGTATACTGAAGCTGTCCGCTCCGACTACGATCCTGTTTACCAACTGCCACGTCCTCCTGTTTTCTTTATCCCAGACTTTCCTGTAATGCAAATAACTGCTGCTACCATAGAACAGATCGTCCCCTGCAGCAGCAGTTTCTGCTTATTTCTTCCAATCTTTATCTTGTATACTCCATGCTCTTCATCATGCGGGTATACATTTCCTCAAGACCGATCAGCGGCTTCCAGCCAAGTGCCTGAAGTTTATCTGAATTCAAACGCATATTTACATCCGGTGCGTAGCCAAATGTCATGGCGCTTTCCGGTATGTCAAATACAACCTTGATCTCATTATTTGCCAGCTTTTCTGCAACCATCTTCGCCATATCGCCGATCGTGATGTGTGCTTCCGGATGTGCTACGGTATAGGCTTCACCATCATTTCCCTTTACAAGAAGAAGCAGGATACCCATAACGGCATCTCTGGTGTAGCAGTAGTTACCAACGGATTTTCCGGCTGTGTGCAGAACGATGTCAGTCTTATTCATAGCAGCCTTTGCAAACTGTGCAAATACACGGTTCTCCTCATAGCTGATGCCTGCACCAAATGTCTGTGACAGTCTTGCGATACGAACCGGCAGCTTATACTCACTTGCGTAAGAAGAACACATACATTCGCAGAGACGTTTACCCTCCGGATAACAGCTTCTTGGATTGTGGATATCAATGTATCCCAGATCATCTTCTTTTACATATGGTTTTTCAGGATCCGGTGCACCAAACGCTTCCATCGATGAGATATATACAACACCCTCGGACTGCTTCTCTTTACCAAGATCTAACATATTCTTTGTACCATTTACCGCAGTCATGATCGTCTCTACCGGATAGTCCACAAAGAACTTGGATGCTGTAGGACTTGCCGCATGGATGATGTAATTGATCTGAACTTCTGAAATCTTTTTGCCATTTGACAGGGTTACAGTCTCATCGGTAACCGGATCTCCAACATCACCGATCACATAGACCAGCTTATCCTTTGCAAATTCGTCATAGATCTTGTCTGCCTTTTCTGCATTTCTGACAAATGCATAGATCGTGATATCAGCATTCTTAACCTCGTTCATCTTAAGCAGTGCCTTTACGATCTGGGAACCAACCAGTCCGGTTGCTCCTGTGATGAGGATGGATTTGCCATATAATTTCTCATAATCTCCACCTGCATTTGCAATATACAACAGGTCCTCTTCTAAAATCTTATCTTTCATTATTATTTCCTCCTGCAATATTTTTTCTAAATATCTGTACGAATTGTTATCCTGTCATGGAAAGCACTTTCGGCATATTGCTATGCCCGCTGTGCAAATATCTATTATTCTTCCACCTGATACATTTTGATAATGTGAGCTTTCCGGTCTTCTTCCGGCGGAAGCTTCATATAGTCACCGTAAAGGGATGTCAAATAGTAATCGGTACAACCCGGTGCGATCAGCTCCCGTCCGCCAAATGTCACTTTCATTGGTTTTACATATTCTTCCCTTGGCATCTTCTCCTGCGGACCATAGCCACAGGCAATGCCGCCAACATATTTGCATGATTCAAAATCATATTGTGTACATAACCGGATCAGCTTCTTCACTGTCCGCTTCTTGCCCCATATCAAATGCGCAAATGGTTTCAGGATCGGCTTCACGATCTTCTTGACCAGATTACCGCCCCGGCCGGTCTTCATCTTCAGATATTGGATGATGCGGCGATACCAATGTGCCTTTTTATAGATCCGTTCAATCTCGGCATCATCATCCGGTAGTCCGTCCATCGGGAAAATATCCATCCATAGATAAATGTCGTATTTGTCTTTCGTATAATATTTGTCCAGCCTTGTCCTCGTATCCGCAAGCTTCGTATATGGCTCATCCAGATTGCCAAGGCTTGTTGACAGGAACTTATGCTCCGGCAGAAACGGCTGCTCTTTGATCACTTCCTGTAATCTCTCATAATCCGGTCGTGGCATCAGAATGTCGATATCATCATCCCACGGAATAAAATCCTGATGTCTGACTGCTCCAAGCAGCGTGCCGCCGCACAGATAATACCGCAGCCCATGCTTCTCACACAGATCATGGAACATGAACACCATTGTTTTCTCACGCTCATGGATATCCTCAAGCGTCAATAATTTTCTCACGTTTTCGTCTCCTCTTTTATGGTATATGCCTGCATTTGCCTTCTATATACCCTTAATATCCTTATGAATACCCATTAAAAGTCTCCTTATAATATCAAAAGGGCCTCTGTCTGATCTCCCTTACAATGTCAGGAGCTCTTCCGGGCGGCTAATGATATATTCCGCGCCGGCTTTTTCAAATTCCTCACGGTTTCCATATCCATACAGAACACCGACCGTATCAATTCCGCAGGCATGTCCACCATCAATGTCAAACATCCGGTCACCGATCATCACGGCATCCTTTTCATGTATCTGTGTCTTAACCTCTGGCTTGGAATCGTCCATCATGACTGCCTCTTCCCGGTCTGCCTGTGGCATATCCGTACCTTCCGCATCGGCTTCCTTCAACCGCTTCAGGCACTCTGCGATCAGCACCTGCTTGTCCGAGCCGGTTCCATCCGGGTTGCTTCCTACCACAACATCAAAATACTTTGCAAGGTCGAATTTCTCAAGTATCTTTTCCGTCGGTGCTGTAGGCTTGGATGTCGCCACTCCAATCTTTGCGCCTCTTTCTTTTAAGGCTTTGAGTGTCTCTGGGATTCCACCATAGATAGATGTCTCATATAGACCTGTCACATTGTATCGTTCTCTGTACTTCGCTACCAGCCAGAGTGCCTGATCGTGGTCAACATGACATTTGGATGTAAAGGAATCGTACAACGATGGTCCGATAAATGTCTTTAACACTTTCTCCGATGGCTCCGGCAGTCCGGCTGCATCCAGAGCATAGCGGATGCAGTTGAGAATGCCCGGCTCGGACCGGCTTATTGTGCCGTCCAGGTCAAATAAATAGTATTTATACATAGTGTTGCCTTTCTGTCCGTTCATAATTCACGCCACCATTGTAGCATAGATTGTTTTTTCCCTCAACAACATTGATGTAATCTTGGGTTATGGGGGGATAAACAGCAAAAATTACCAAAAGTTACATCCAGACATACCATTTGTTACATTTGCAGTCTTTTTTCTCTTTTTTTTGCTATGCTGTTCCTGTCGACAAAACAGGCGCCGGAAATCATGAGGAATAAAATTTATGTATAACCAAAACAACAATCATCACCTTAACAATCAACCGATATCAAACGAAAAAATTACCAACCATAACCATGCCAGTCAGCCAGCCAATGGTTCTCCAATAGACATCCACCAGCTTTTTCCTGCCCGCACGGAACAGGAGTGTCTTGCAGAACTTCGAAAGCATCCGCGAAGCTTCTTTGCTTATCAGAACATGTCCCCCGAATGGAAGAACCGCTTTCTTGGATTTATGGAGGGTACAAAAACTCTGCCTTTAACTTATGATCCATTTTTCAAGAAGCTGTTCAATCCGGACATCTATCCCGAGCGGTTGTCCAGTCTCATCAGCAGTATCATCGGCACAAAGGTAACGGTTCAGTGCATCCTGTCAAATGAAGACAGCATGCTGCCGTCCACCTCGCTCCTGCTTCTGGATATCCTTGTCCAGTTGGAAGATGGCTCGATCGCAAATGTCGAGATCCAGAAGATCCCATACGCTTTCCCGGGAGAACGTATGTCCTGCTACTCCTCTGATCTCATGCTGCGTCAGTATACAAGAGTGAAAAGCCTGAAAGGCAGTTCCTTCATCTACAAGGATCTAAAAACCGTTTACACGATCGTGATGTTTGAAAACAGTCCTAATGAATGCAAAGAGACACAGGCAGCTGATATTTATCTGCATCATGGAAAAACTGTTTTTGATACCGGAATCGAACTGAAGCTTTTACAGGAATTCTATGTGGTTGCCCTTGACGTATTTAAAGAAAGTAAGTATGCTAAAGATATCAATGAACTAAATGCATGGCTGTCATTATTGACTGCCCAGTCGGTTGACGACCTTGCTGCACTGGTATCTGACTATCCCTGGATGGAAGCCATCTGTAAGGATATGTCGGAATATATGTATGATCCGGAGGAGGTGATCACCATGTTTTCAGAAGCACTTCGAATGTTAGATGAGAATACGGTTCACTATATGATCGATGAACTACAAAAGGAACGAGATGAAGCAGTAGCTGCTCTGTCTGAAAAAGATGCCGCTCTATCCGAAAAAGACGCTGAAATTGCGGCTGTTCTTTCTGAGAAGAACGCAATGCTTTCTGAGATCGCAGCTTTAAAAGCACAGCTTGCCGCCCTCAATAAATAAACTATTTTATAACAATAACACATAAAGTAAAAACGCCTGCTGGCTGTATCCATGGAATATACGATATTCCTTAGGTACAACCAGCAGGCGTTATTCTTTAAGCACATCCCACCTGTATCCATCTCTATGGCTAGTGGCAGGTGAATTGAAACATTAGTGGAACTTTCGTTATGAGGTTTGCACTAGCTGTCAGCACCAAGCCCTTGTCTGAGTCCGTAAGGACGAGTTTGGGCGACTGCTGACAAATCAGCGTGCGAACCGAATAGAAAGTGGAACGCGTTTCAAACCACCTGCCAGTAGCCATAGAGTTGGATACAGATGTAGTTTCCTTCTATTTTATTATTTCAGCTTCCATGTCTTTACATATCTGATGAAGCTCTTTTTTCAGATTTTCTGTGTATGTTTCTGCCAGACTCTGTACATACTAGTGGCATAAAACTATGATTTGAGGGTTGTATATGAAACAATTTAAACCATATATTCCGGCAGACCGGGTGATGCCGGAGCTTACGCCGACGTCTGTGATCCTTGGGATCATTCTGGCAGTTGTGTTTGGTGGTGCAAATGCATATCTTGGCTTAAGAGTCGGCATGACTGTATCCGCTTCGATTCCTGCAGCTGTTCTTTCTATGGGTATTGTGCGCATGATCATGCGCCGCGATTCAATTCTTGAAAATAATATGGTTCAGACAATCGGTTCTGCCGGAGAATCTCTGGCTGCCGGAGCTATCTTTACTCTGCCAGCCCTGTTCATGTGGGCAGATGAAAATCCAGATATAAAACCTCCATCTTTTCTGATGATTGCATTTGTCGCCATCTGCGGTGGACTGATCGGTGTTCTGTTCATGATCCCACTTCGTACCGCTCTGATTGTAGAAGAACATGGTACACTTCCATTTCCGGAAGGAACTGCCTGCGCTGAAGTACTGCTCGCCGGAGAAACCGGCGGTCACAAATCCATGCAGGTATTTTCCGGGCTTGGCATCTCTGCTGTCTATAAATTTATCGCTGATGGTCTGCATTTGTTTCCAAGTGAGATCACATGGACGATTTCCTCTTATAAAGGATCGGGCTTCGGTATGGATGTCCTCCCTGCGCTGGTCGGTGTCGGCTATATTTGTGGTGCAAAAGTTGCTTCATATCTGTTAAGCGGTGCTGTGCTTGGATGGTTTGTTATCATGCCTTTGCTCGTTCTTGTTGGAGGTGACAACATCCTGTTCCCCGCTTCCGTTCCGATTCGCGAACTGTCAGTCGATCAGTTATGGGGAAATTATGTGCGGTATATCGGCGCAGGCGCGGTGGCAGCCGGTGGTATCTTCAGCCTGCTAAAATCATTTCCGCTGATTGCATCCACATTTGCCAAAGCCCTGAAAGGCTTTGGACATACAGATGGAAATTCGCGAACATCCAAAGACATTCCGCTTCCTTATGCAATCGGCGGTATCTTGATCGTAGCATTTGGTCTGAGTGCTTTTCCAAATATTCCGATCAATCCGGTCACATCCATTCTGATCATTATTTTTGGATTTTTCTTTGCAACCGTATCTGCAAGAATGGTCGGTGTCGTCGGCTCATCGAATAACCCCGTGTCCGGTATGGCGATCGCAACCCTGCTATTTGCAACGATCCTGTTAAAGCAAGCCGGCATAACAGGATACCGGGGTATGACATCTGCCATCTGCATCGGTACTGTTATCTGCATAATTGCAGCCATGGCCGGAGACACCTCGCAGGATCTAAAAACGGGGTATATCGTCGGTGCAACCCCATATCTACAGCAGATTGGCGAACTAATTGGATCGATCGCATCCGGTCTTGCGATCGGTGGTGTTCTCTATCTGCTGAATGCCGCATGGGGATATGGTTCTACCGAGCTTCCTGCTCCGCAGGCAACCCTTATGAAAATGGTCGTTGAAGGTGTTATGAATGGCAATCTTCCATGGGGGCTTGTTATTGTCGGCATTTGCATTGCTGTCGTTGTCGAGATCTTAGGTATCCCGGTTCTGCCATTTGCCATCGGACTGTATCTTCCGATTTACCTGACAGTTCCGATCATGATCGGTGGTCTGATCCGCCTTTTCGTGGAGAAACGCCGCTTGGCCGATGAGGGTTCCCGCGAAACCGTCCGTAATAACGGTATCCTTTTCTCCTCCGGTATGATCGCAGGTGAAGGGCTGGTCGGAATCCTGCTTGCCGTCCTTGCCGTATTCGGCGTAAGTGATCGGATCAATCTGGGACTTATGGGATTCCATCTTGGAAAATGGGGCGGCTGCCTGTTCTTCCTTGCCCTGCTTTTCAGTATGATCTACATGATCCATAAAACGAAGGATAAACAATCATCCAATAACACACTTTAATATCTTCACTCGGAAAGGATTTATTTTCTCATGCAAAAATATAATATACAAAATGTCATTGCAAAACAGAACCATAATCGTAAAGATACCCTCTCGCAATTTTTTATAAAAAGATCAAAATCCGGTTTTCTTTCCCATACTGCAAACTATATGGACAAAATCCCCTGCATCAATCTGAATTATACATGGGAACAGTCGCCCGATGGAATTATTGTGATCGAGATGCCGCATACCGGTTTTTATCACAAGATCGCCCAGAAATATTTTCACAAACCAAAGAAAAGCCATATCAGGCTTGACCGATATGGCAGTACCTTATGGGTTCATATAAATGGCGACAACACGGTATTCAATCTGGTATCCATCATGGAAGAACAGTTCCCCGAAGAAGCTCCTGATATGTTAAAACGTGTTATCGCCTTTCTTGAAACGCTGGAGAGAGTAAGGTTTATATATTTTTAGTATTATTGTGTGTAGTCTTCCCATACAGCATACTTATAATCAGTCTGAAAGCTAACTCTTTTGGAAAGCTCTGCGCCTATCCCTGGAAACATTTGAAGCTTTTCAAATTTGTTATAAATATCCTGTACTGTCCGTGCTGCATACTCCTTATTATCTTCTGCAATATAATCTCGAATTTCTTTCAAATCCTTAACAATAATCGGATTGATCCGTAATTTTAACATTTCATTCCCCCATTTGTTCTTTTAGTTCTTCCAGGCTAAGCCAGCCTTCACCATCCTTTACCGCTTCTTCTGCTTCCTGAAGTTTCATCAAGAGCTTCTTTTCTGCTCGATCACGTTCATAATCTTCAATATCCATAACCACAAAACGTCCTCTACCATTCTTGGTCAGATACACAGGCTCTCCTTTGTGACAATTTTTCAGAACTTCATTATAATTTCTCAAATCTGAAACTGGTAAAATGTTAGCCATATACTTTCAACTCGTTCCTTTATGTATTGCTCATTTCTACTAATAGTAAATGCAAAAAAAGCTGTAAAATTCAACGTAAATTTTTACAGCTTTCTGCATTTATACAGGTTTCATCGTATCCAAAACATCTTACTATTTACTGTAACCCTGTGCTGAAATATCCTTTTTCCTTATCTACATTATAAATGGCATAGCAGTCAAGGGCATCCGGTATCGGGACATTGTAATAATGAAAGCCCAGCCAGTTCTTCATTCCATCCGGCATATCTGCTGTCGGTGCACCCGGAAGATACACCGTAAAGGTAGTACCACCGGCAATTCCATACAGCTCTGTGAAGGTAGTTGTATAGCCATTGTCATCTGTTGTTTCTTTGCCAAGCTCATCATCATAGTTCAGAGTATCCAGCTCCATGGTATATGTATATTTGTCAACCTGCGTAATATTCTTAAAGGATCCGGATCCACTGGAAACTCCCCTGCCACTATAATTACTGTCGTGATACGAAGCTGTAAAGGTTCCATCCGGTTTGATATCCATACTGGAGCCCCATGCACCAACTCCGCTTGACATAAGAAAGCTTTCCGGGAGATCCTCCGGTAATGTCATCTTTACTTCTCCTGCATTTCCGGCAGATATCTCTTTTCCGTCTTTAGAAGCCCTCTGATTTTTGTCCGCCTTATCTGTTTCTTTTTGTGTGATCGTTCCCAGATATTCCATAGCCTCATCATAAGTCATAGCGGTATCATCCAGCGTACCAAGAACCTCCTTGGCTTTATCCTTGCCCTCACCATTATACATTAACAGGGTATCAAAATTCTTCTGCAGCTTCTCTACCTGAGCATTATACTTATCCTCTGTGATCTCAGAACCATTCTTTTGACATGTGACAACAGTTGCTGAATAATCGTCATTCGGACCTTTCCTTCTTGCCCAGGTTGTTGACTTCTGAAGCATGCCGGAATCATCTACCGTGAATTTGATATAACTGTCTGTATAACTCTCATCTCCGAACCCACTATATGCATATAAGGTTCCCTTCTTGGTCGTAAACAGATAATAACTGGTTCCGGAAGCAGCATTTATATCCCAGCCACCATATTCTTCCATATCCGTTCCAAAGATTCTCTTTGCTTTTGTTCCGTCAAAGCTATAAATATCCATCTGTGCAATTGAAGCTTCGTTCTGTTCTGACCTTATCAGGATCATCTCCGGCACATCATCACCTGTAACATCGGCAAATACGATCGGTGTCTGTTCCTCTTTTGCAGCCTTTGTGGAATAATCATATTCATACTGCCAGTAATAATTGTCGATCTGTGTCTTATAGGATTCAAGTACCTCTTTGTATGCTGCTTTATAAAGACTTTCATCGATAGCTGCCTCTGTAGTTATCTCCGTTGAAGTTTCTGTAGTAACCTCAGTGGTTGCCTCTGTCTCCGCTGTCACTTCTGTTGTAACAGTATCATCATTTGCTTCCGAAGCGGCTTCTGTTGTCGCATTCTGATCTTTCTTCTTATCCTGGGAGTACTTATATGCAAATCCTGCTCCGACCGCACCTCCTACCAACGCAACGGAAGCAGCCGCGATCACGATCTTTCCTGTTACGGTTTTGATAAATGCCGTTTTGCCAACTGTAGCTGCAACCGCCTTTCCGCCTTCTACTGCCCCCGCAGCCGATCCGGCAGCTCCTGTCTGTGCTGTTCCTCCGGCTACTCGTCCAGCAGTTCCTCCTGCTATCTGGGATGCTCCTCCGGTCATCTGTCCGGCGGTTTCTCCTGCTATCTGTGCAGCCCCACCTGTAACATTGCCTGCCATCTGCATAGCACCACCATGAATGATGCCGGCTGCAATATTTCCACCAAGACCTGCCATCTGCTCAAATACATGCGTAACGATCATATTTCCACGTTCTGCCATAAGCAGATATACAAGAAGACACATCGGTGTGTAGCTGTAAAGCTTGTAGCCCTTCTTCTGAAGCTCCTCTGCCTTTGCCTTGATATTCTTACGTCCATAATTCAGTCTGGACTTTACAGTGTTCTCGGAACAGTTCAGTACTGTGGCAATATCCTTGATACTGTAACCCTCCAGATGGAACATAAGCACACAGATTCTCTGTTCATCCGACAGGGAATTGATCAGCTCCCGCACCATATCCTGTGTCTCCTGCACGGTACATGCCATCTCCGGCTGTGTGCTCATGTTTTCATCTTCCAGATTGTACTCAAAGACATCCCCTTCATCATTTTCATTCTGCAGATCAGAAAACAAGACTGCCTTTTTCTTCTGAAGTGCATTGATCGCAGTATTTGCCACGATCGTACTCATCCATCCCGGAAATGCATTTGCATCCTGCAAACTATCTAATCTGGCAAATGCCTTTATATAGGCATCCTGAAGGACATCCATTGCATCCTGCTCATTCTTCATATACTTCATTGCAATGTAGAGTTTATTCCGATATGTATTCTCATATAAGAACGTAAATCCTTCTTCACGCCCTGCCTTTGCCTGTTCCACTGCCTGTGTATAATCCACACAGCTTCCGCAAAACGGACAGTTGTATTCATTCCCCTGTAAATCATTTCCACATGTTCTGCACTTCATGTTATCCTGCTCCTCCTGCTTTTTATCTTATTTCTGTAATTTATATATTTTCTTTATACCTTTATTTATCTGGACTGCCTGTCATGCTCGATCCGGTCAAATAATTCTTTCTTGCGTTTCGGATCATCCGGCAGCTCCTTTCGTTCTTTTCTTAACAATGCAACAAACGCGCACACTGCCTTCCACACATCCATATATCTCACCTCCTGTTTATTGGACAGATCAGGTGGGTAAAAAGTTTTAAGTTTTTGGATATTTTTTGCTTTATTATAGCATACCACAAAATCAGGATAACATTATATTCTATTTCTTTATCTTTACAGTCTTATATTTGCTCCATGCAGAGTAACATTTCTTCTCGCGGGAACCTGCCTTTACATAAGAACGGACACGAACATAATAAGTCTTGCTTTTTTTCAGATCCCAGAATGTACAGTTATTGTAATTCTTAAATGGCGCATCATATACTTTCTTATTCTTTTTGAATTTCTTATCCGTTGCGATCTGGATCTGATATCCGGTCGCCTTGCTCTTGCACTTCCATGTTACCTTTAACTTTCCGGATGAAAGATTCTTTACCTTGCTTACAGTGGTCTTCGGAACATCTGTAAATGTCGTCTTAAATGTATACATTCCGGCATAATTTGGATCAACACTATATGGCCAGCCTTTGGTCATCGTGATGTAGTAGGTTCCCTTTGGCAGGAAAAATGTGTATTTTCTGGTTCCTGGTGTAACACCCGTCTGAATATAGTGAATGTCGCCATTTGTATTCTCGATCACAACATTCATTTCCTTGATCTTGCTGTTGATCTGAATGTTCATGTACCGGTTCTTTGTCATCTTCATCTTATAGATATCTGTTGTCTCGTTAAATGCAAACTGTCCTTTATAGGTCGTACCTGCCTTATAGGTAAATGCCATCGTTTTCTCATCGTTCTGTGACAGCCATGCCTCGGAACGTGTCTCGCCGGATGCCTTGTATGATGCGGTAAATGTAAACTTGCAGCCGGTATAAAAACCTGCACACAGTAATAATTTGTAATCCCCTGCTAATAATTCTGCCTTATAGCTGCCATTCCCTTCTTTGACTGATGCTGTATAGATCTCATTATCATACATGTCGCTGACTTTTATATAATTAAGCCCGGTGTGTGTCTTTCCAATTTCCTCCGTCGCAATCGCAAGAGAAAATGTACCGGATTTCTTCATCGTAAATGTATACTCATATGTATTCTGTGCATCTTCCAACTCACCACTGTAACTCTGACCCCATACGATCTGCTGTGGACTGTTTAACACCTCTGCGGATACCTTTCGCGCAGGACTTACTGCACACATCATCACCATTAAAATTACTGCTAACATGATCTGTTTCATTTTTCTACTCATAATAATCTGTCCTCTCTTTCTACATTCTTTTTACTCAACTACTTCAACATCCATCATCTGCTCTTTGTATGCCTTACGGATCGGAATGATCGGCAGTCCGATAAAGACCATGATCGAGATGAAGAAGGATACCATACCTGTAACGATGTCATATGGAAATGGTACGATGAGCCAGCCCCATTTGGCGATCTTGCCTGCCATCTTTACCGCAGTTCCAAATCCACCAAAGAAATAGGAAACAATGCCTGCCATAACTCCTGTCTCTTATACACATCTCCGAGCCCACGAGACCCTAAGACATCTC